>MDTB01062307.1_pt1 | contig 194203 bp, 232 predicted proteins | sample 811161 | NCBI WGS metagenome assembly MDTB01 (sample SAMN05326650, study PRJNA326480) | marine metagenome | isolation source: seawater | place: Mediterranean Sea | collected 2009
ACAGTATATATTACTGTGCTATCTTCTGTTTGATCTCGTTTAACACTGTTTAAAAATACAGGTGTACTGTGTTCAATTTTTGGACCACTGTCTAATGTGTATTCTCTATTGACACCATCTGCTACAAAATTTTGATAGTGTCTATAGTATAAATTAACAGTACCCATTCTAGTTGTACTATCTTCTCCTACTGTACTTTCGTTTGGATTACTAATTGCTATTACTTTACCATTACCATCAATTCCAACAGCACTACCAAAACCATCTATTGTTCCTGTAATTGTATCTACATGACTCCAGGTCTCTGATAAACGTACAACCACATCAACATTATTTCCTGGTGCTGATGTAAATGTTACTGTTTGTGTGCTTGAATCGTATGTGAAATCTCTTTCTGCTACAAGTTCAGTTCCACCTTGTTTGATATAAAGTTGCTCGGAACGATTTGCTTTGTCAAACTCACTTGTTAGTACAAAACTAGTTGTAGAGCCGTCGCCTTTGAAGTTAGTTACTTCTAGTGTGTGTTTTCTAAGTGTATAAATGTAAACTTTCTTTTGACCTGGTGCTGTAACTAAACACCAAAATCCATTAGCACTCATTTTTACTTTTTCACCAAATCTATCACCTGTGCTTAATCCACTAGGTTGATGAATTGTTTGTGTTTGTAATGCTCCACTTGCCGGATCTTTGTAATAGAATACTACAAGTCCTTTGTTACTGTTTGTACCGGGTGCTCCAACGGCTACCCATTCGTGCTCAGCACTCCAGTTTTCATTTATGCCAACAACATCTGCTGGTGTAAATTGTCCTGTGCTTAAACTTTTTCCAAACTCGCCTACGTCTGTAATTTTACTTTGTATAACCATAAACGGTTGTAATGATATAGGCTGTGGTGTGTATACATGAATCTTATTTTGACTTGCTTGTCCTATAACAACATACTGGTTATTTTTTTGAGCAACAACACTATCACCAAATGTACTATCTGCTATAGCATCTCTTACTGTAACACTTTGCTCTGATTTAAATGTGTTTTCCTTTTTAATAATTTGCCATTTGCCAAAACCGTTGTCATCTATATAGAACTTGTCGTTTATATTCCAACCAATTTTAGGAGTGGATGTTTCTGTACTGTCTTTAAATCTAATGCTCATAAATTTCATTATTAGTGCGACACCTGATTCAGTACCTACTTCTTTGTTACCTGGTGTTATAAATTCTGTAGATGATTTGATTGATGTAATAGGATAAACGCCATCACGTTTTGTCGAGTATCCTTTAATTGCTACAATGTCACCCGCTTTAAAACTATGGCTAGTAGATGTTGTCCAAGTATAAGTTGATCCATCAACGCCTCCGTCACAATCTGTTACTACAGTTTTTGTATTGTCAAGATATTGTATATCCCATTCATTTTCACCATCATTGGCTATCCACACGGTATAACCAATCTTCATGTCATCTATAAAAGGTGTGAGTGTTAAAGCATCTGCTTGTCTAAACAAGGTAGCATCAGCATCTGTAAGTTTAGGGTAACCAGCATTGGGTAAAAGTTTATCATAAAATTGTTCTGCTGTATGTCCAAACTGTAAACTTTTTCTTTGAGGAATAAAATCATAAGTAATGTCTGCTGGTTGTCTATAAAAATCTTCTAAAGTATATTCAGTAACATTGTCAACACTTGACTTCGCTTCAATATCTGCTACTGTTTTTATTGTTTGGGGATTGTCAGTAAATCCTGATTCATCTAATTCTAGTTCTACTCTGTTGTTGACAGTATTAGCACCATATGAACCTGTTCTAATCGCCCACTCTTCATAGTATGATACATCACTAGATATAGTATCAAACTTACTTCTTATTAATTTGTCTACAGCACTTTTTGTACCTTTTTGTTTTAACATACCTTGGTAAAACTTAACTTGAGAAACATCATCTAAACCAATTTGTGTGAAATAATCTCTTGCTTGGTAACCAATGGCGCCTTTACCATATTTGTCTGTTTCACTTTCTAAGTTAACAGCATCTATGTCATAGAAACTCATAAAGTTTTTGCCAAGTGTGTCAAAGTTTGGTAATAGTCCTATTTTAAATGAATCTGTTTTTGTCCATTTACCGTATTCAAAATCTGTGGTGCTTGTATGATTAGAACTTGCTGTATAATTTTGTTCCTTAAATTTAACAATGTCACCTCTAACGTAATCTGTGTTTGCCACCCAGACAGGAACAACACCATCGTTGTAAATAAATCCTTGAGCGGTTAAACTACCATCCCAATCACCTGTTTTGTAACCTACAAGTTTTAACCTATATTGCCTGTTACCTAATGCTGGTTCAAAAATAATGTCATTGAACTTTGTTTTATTTTTAAACACTAGAACGTGTTCATATTCAACTACCCTTGTATTAGCAAAATATATTCCTCCAACATCTGGATTTGGATACAATTCAAATTCGTTATCTGCCCTCATCATTTTATATGTGTTAGGTCTTAGAGGTTCATAGTTTTGATTTAAAACGTTTACATTAGTCTGTCTATTAAGTAAACTATCGACAACACCTTTTTCAGTTACACATCTAATTCTGTTAGCACTTGGAGACAAAGATATAACAGTGCCTTCTGCCCAGCCTTGTCTAGTCCAGTGTATAAATTCTTTAACACTCATTAACCAGTTTGCTGTAATTTTCACTGTGCCAAAGTCTTCCATTCTGTTGTCAAAATCATAACCTTGATCTTTTAGATATTTTTCATATGAAAATAAGAAATTTGCTACTTCTTGTTTTGTTCTAAAAGTTGTACCATATGTAACTTCTCTTAAAACGTTTGTGTATTGTTCATATTCAACAATAGTTTCACCATCAACATCATGTACTTTAAAGTTGCCTGTTTCTATAGGTGTAGCAATTTTAAATCTTGGATTAATTAAATCGTAACCAAATACACTGTAACCACTAGGTGTTAATTGTATGATAACACCACTGAATGGTATATTTTTAACAGGACCAGTTTTATGTAAGTGTATAGAATAATCTTCATCAGGAATAAACACTGTTGAACTTGTACTTGTGGGTGATACTTGTTCAGCAAGTACCTGTATAAGTTTTTTATCTGTGTAACCTTCTATCTTATGTGCTAGTTGAACATCTGCTTTTTTAATTATATTTTCTAAACTTTTTATTGTGTCAATATTTTGCCAACGTAAATAATCCGTCACAAAGTTTGCTGTACCTTCTAATCTATTTGTGTTGCTAGGTACACTTAAATCGTTAGTTGTTATTCTTTGGTTTGTATTTTTGTGTATTAACTGATTAAGTAAAGCACTTCTCACAATTAAACTTTTATTGAATAATTGTGCTTGATATTCTGCTGGTTTAATTAAACTTAATAACATTTGTACGGCAAACGGATATGAACTTGAACTTTTCCAAGCGTGTTCTGTTGGACCTTCATCACCATATACCCAATTATGACTAGGTGATAAATCTTCACTGTTAACACTTATACTATCAATTGGGGGTAATAGTTCTCCATATTCGTTCACAGGAATATAATTGTATATGTTAGATCTTTTGTATGTGTCGACTTCAGTATACTCTGTTGTGCTTGTATACCTATGACCTTTTTGTACATCATCCCATAAAACTTTGTTACCTGATGTATAAGGTGCTACACCATATCTATCTTCCCACCAAAGTGGTTTAACTGACCAACCAAACATTTCCCAGGCGTGTGTATGAGGACGATATGTATCATAATAAAAATTATAAATGCTACGCCATCCACCTGTAAGTAAATTTCTATCTAGTTTGTCTATAAAATTTTTGTAGTTCCATGTAAATGATTTGTTGGCATCAAACGTATTGTTTTCACTGTATGGAATTCTATGTATTGTTGTCCATCTTAAAAATTCATCTTCTAGTATTTGATTTATATTTTTTGTACTATAATCTGTTGTTCTAAATTTTCCTGGCATACATTTTTTAATATCAAAAACTTTGTCATCATATTCTGTTTTTATATTGTTATAGATACGCTGTTCTAGTTCTAAAATTATATTATCTCGGGTATCATCATAGGCAACAGTTTTACTTCCGTCGTGACCTATAATAACTTTAGTTGGATTTCCGTATGTGTTATCTGTATAAATTTCTGGTTTATATTTTGGATACAATCCTAATTTTGTAGGTGTAGCAGGAACATAATTAGCATCTGTACTATTATAATCTACAATCTTTATTACGTCGCCAATAGTTAAAGTAAGTGTATCTTTAAAAGTTAATGATGCTGTAGTGTCAAATGTATAGTCTTGTCCTTTATATAACTGTACGTTGTTCTTATACACTAATACGGCCCTATTACTAGGTGTGGTATCATCAAAAACAGATTCTATTTCATATGTTTTTACTCTGTTGTCAGTGATAGTAATTTCAATTATATCAGTATCTGCACCAAACGGCACCATATCACTGTTGTAAAATGGCATTGTACTTGACTTATTACCATTTACAAATTCAATAACTTTGTCTACAGTACCTATTACATCTGTAAGGTCTAAATCATCTAGTGTTTCTAAAGCATTTATAAATTTACTTTTAAACTTTTCATATTCGTTGCTAACATATCTTACACTATCAATATAATTTAATTGGTTATATTGACTTAACAGCATCGACACAATTAAACTTGAACTGTGTTGTAAAATACTTCCTTCAGTTTGTTTAGCAGTGCCTAGATCTCTTAAATTGTTTGTTCCTTGTAAACTGCCTGTAAAAAATTTGTGTGTGTCTACTAAAGACTGTACGTGGTTTTGTACTTGGCCTAAAGTAATTGTTTCAAATTTTTCATTATTGGCATTTCTTTCTAAATTTCCAGGAACAGTATAAAAACCTTTCGCTGTAGGTTTTTCTGCTGTAAGTCTCACTACAATTTGATCATCTATTGAAAGTGTATCATTAATTGTTAAAACTAGTTTACCTTCAAGAGTTTTTGTAGTAAAGTTTGTAGTTTTTTTATTATTAACAAATACAAAAATGTTTCTTAAGATGTCTTTTGAGTCTTGAGGTAGTTGTCCAATTTCATAGTTTTTTACTGCCGTATCTGTTACCTCATAAACAACCTGTTGTAGTTGTCTGCTATCTCTAATGCCTTTTTCCCATCCGTTGCTGTAACTTACAGTACTATCAAATGGGTCTCTTATTTTAACAACACCTGTACTTGTACTTTGACTTTTACTTGGCTCGCCATATGTAAAGTTTTTAGTAACGTAATTGTTTTCAAAAACTATATCTCCTACGTTATTAAAAGTCCTATACGTTAATGGAAACCCTAGTTCTGTATCTTTAGTTCCTGTTCCTTGTTTGTAAGTAAACAATTGGTTACCAGTCCAGTTATTACCTACATAAGTGTTAAAGTCTGTTCCGTTACCATCAAACATAGCAAATATTGGAGATTGATTTTTAGTTGTTTTACGCTGTGCCGCGTCCCATTTAGATCCTGTCCATCTGTATGGTACTCCTTTTTGTGTATCACCATGTGTAGCATAGATACCGTCACCAACGGAAACTGTTAATCCACTGTCTTCTAAAACTATCGTTTCTGGTACACTGTCATTGTCAATATCAGCATATCCAACAGTCCATATTGTACGTCTTGTCTGTACGTCTCTGTCGTTGATAGCAACAATCTTATCACCTGCTTGTAAGTTTACACCATCAACAAAATAACCTCCACTACCATTTATATCTGTAAGTATATCTTTTTCAGTTGTAGTGATGAGTTTTACACCTTCAATGCCTTTTATACCGTGATCATATAATTCAATACCACTATCAAATTCTATAATAGGCCTGTTTGCTCTGCTGTTTTGATCTATTACCGTGTTGACTTTGTTGTAGTCTGCTGTGGCTGTTAATACATCTTTATGAAACCATCTGTTAGATCTACTCCAAGCATTGAAATCAACAGCACCTCTTTTAATTGTAATATAATCTTTATCAGTAAGTGTCATTTCTGGTGTTGGTAAACTAGTGTCTACTAGATGTATTTTTTTGCCAACACCTTCAACATAATAAGTTTTATTTCTATACGCTGTTTCTCTAATAGTACTATCAAATTGTATTTTTAAACCATTGGTAAAAATAACATTGTTTGGACTTGTATAAGTTTGTTTGCCTAAAAAGTCATTTACACTAATTGTTTCTGTATTTTGTTCGACTAATTTAATAATACCAAATGCTTGTGGATCTTCACTGTTTTGATAATATAAAGTATCCAAGTTTGCTGTTTTTACAGGTACTATAGTTGCTTTGGTTGTATCTGTATTTCTATAAAATTCTCTACCAGCGTATGTGTTACCTTCTTGTATGAAAAGTTTCTTATCGTAAGTAAGCGTATCAACTTTACCTAACACAACAACACCATCTACTTCTTTAATTTGGAAAATACCTAATCTATCTTCTGTGGCTACTGTTCCGTTTTCTTGAGCAAAGTTTAGTTGATCCCAAGGAGAACTAGAATAGTTTGCTACAAATGTCCAGTTTACTGTGTCGGTGTTATCATTGTCATCTTGTAAGAATAATATTTTTTTGTTTAATAAATTTCTTTGGCCATCAATGCCACCAAACATTTCAATTATGTCTGCTATAGGTCTGCCTTGAACATCTTTATATGGAATATGTGAAACTAGGTCAATAGTTTCAACAGTGTAACTGTCAAAGTTATCTTGTTCAGTTGCTGTTGGCACTGTAAACGTTATGTTGCCGTATGTGCTTAAACCATCGCTTCCGTTTGTGCCACCGTTATTGGTTACACCTAAAATTTCTCTACTACTTTTAGTTTGTGTGCTTGTTTGCTTTCCTGTAAGTCCTGGTTCTGTTTGTATGTACCATTGTGTGTCTAACTGATTAGTATCAAATGTATATGTTCCTGTTCTAGCAAGATAAATTGTTGGATTGTTACCTTGAGTTCCTGTAATAGTATAATTGTTATCTTCACTGTTATAGTTTACTTCAAATGATTTTTGTAATGGTATGTTTCCTCCACTTACACTTACATGATCTGGCCCATCTGGTAGATAGTAGTAACTATTAAAGTTTACTATTTTTTCAAAATCTATAAATCCTGCCCAATTATAAAATTCTTGATTAAAAAGTTTTTGTTGGTCAGTGGTTGATATACCGCTATTTTCTAAGAAGTATAAAAAGTCATCAAATGTTACTACAGTATTTTCGTTATCAGAAACCACTGCTGGTTCTAATTGATAATTTGTACGTTTACCTGTACTTTTTAAGTAATTGGCATTTTTTGTACCAATTGGTAAAAACTTTCGACCTACATAACCGTTTATTCTCGATAGGTTAGCACTTGACATTAACTGGTCAAGTGTAGCACTTAAAAACTTTTTGTTTTTATCGCTTTGATAAACCTTTGGAAGGAAATTAGATGTATTTCTTTTGGCCATTAGTAACTACTGCCTCCACCGCCATAACCACTTGAACTAGATGATGAAGAACTACTTGAACTTGTTGAAGTAGAACTCGAACTAGATGAAGTACTTGCTGAAACAGATACTCCTGTTTGTGAACTAGCAGTAGAGCCGTTGTTTACTATGCCACTTGCTTGTATTTTTGATGCTGTGATGTTGTCTATTATTTCAACATCATCTACACTTGCTCCGCTTACTAGTATTTCATCAAAGTTTGATTTTATTTGAAATAAACTTCCAAATGTGTACGAAGATGATTTAGGAACAATAACAGTAGAACTAATTTGTGTTGCTAGTTCAGTGTGTAAAAATGCCGCTAATTCTGAGAAGTAAAAAGTATCACCAAAGTCCCAATTATTAATACTGAAATAACGATTGATAACTTCAATCACTTTAGACTTAACTTCTGAATCACTTATTCCTATTGCTGAATTCTTTACTATTTTAAAAGTTGCTTGTAAATTAGTTTCTGCTTTACTACCAAATAGTGGCTTAAATTTAGCACTATGGTATATTATTGAATCACTTATTGCTTTGTCTGTTTCGATAGTAGAAAAACTTGTTCTTAAAGATTCTGCTGTAGGCTCACTTGGTTTTGTTATAGAATCTGTTGTGTCAAGCAACCATTCTTTGTAACTATCATTATAAGCCTGTGTTAACAAATACAAGTCTATTAAATTACTAGGACTAGGATCGATTCTCTTATTGTTTGGAGCATTGTGCTTGTATTGAAACTTTATATCATCTCTACCAATGTAAACTTTAAATGACTTGTTTAATTCATTTACATACTCGCTTGGAGCATAAGCAGGTGTTAAAATTGTGTTGCTTCCTACTGTTTGTGTAGCAACAAATTTATTATCAGATGGGCAATAAAACACTTTACCTACAGGATATAATAATTTTACTGCTTCCACTTCATTTACTGTAGCAAAAGAATGATTTACATTATCAGCACCCATTGGTTTATATCTTTCTATATTGTCATAGTCTAAGAAACTTTCAAAGAATACAAATTTCCTATTAGCAGGTGTACTAGATGAATCATCTGATCCTACCACTTTGTTAAAACTTTCTGGATTATCTGTAATGCTATCTAAGTCACTGTCACTAAATGTAACTTTAACTTTGGTATTATCTTTGTATCCGTCAATTTCTGTATTCATTCCAACAACGTCAAATGTATAATCATTTTCCAAAGGTGTTTTCTCACCAGGCTTGTTGTTTACACCTAAAACTTTAATATTGTCTCTAACAGTATCACCTGAAACACTATCATAAATTTTTACAGTTTCGTCAAAGTAGAATCTTGTTTCTTCTTTACTTGAGAAGTACATATCTAACTGTCTGCTTTTAATTGTGTATGTTTCGCCGTTAGTAGTAAACTGTACTAACCAACTAGCATCTGAATTAGTTTCATTACTAGCACCAGCAAAACTATTACTGTAGGTTTTATTTTTAGCAAGATTTAAACTGGTTATTAAATGCCATGTGCTATTTTCATAATCATATCTTAAACCAAAGTCTTTATATTCTTTTACTTCCGCTAGTATACTGTTTTCAAAACTAGGTGTTAGGTCGCTTACCCATTTAGGATGTACTTTATCAATTATTGCTCCAGTAGGCAATACTTCGTTTAATGTAATAGCACCGTCGCCTGTCAAATTTTTACCACTTATTGAACCATCACCTAACCCATTATTTTTAATTTGTGTGATACTGGTCCATTTGTTGTTGCTTGATCCTGGATGATTAACATCACTGCCAGACATCATTGAACCGTCTTTCATAAAATGAAATCCTGTAGGAGGAACCATTTTAATTAGACTGTTTAACGTTATGTATTTTGTGTTATTAGTTGTTTCAACTTGTACTACAGCACCATCGGCATCAGTAAAATATCCTGTACAAGTGTTCGCTGTACTGTTTACTTGATTCCATTTTATAGTTTGTGGGAAGTCTTTAGCAACGAAGTTGTTTAAATAAAAATGATACATTGACTTACTAACAATATTTTTTTCAACAATATTTTTAATCACACTTATAATATCGTTGTCATTTGTAAAACTAAATGTATCGTTCTTTAAAGTATTTTCTCTGTATAAAACACCGTCATCACTGAAAATGTTAGTTGAACTATATTTTCCTGTAGAGTCTTTTACATCTAAGAATCTACTAATACCACTTGATGTTCTGTTAATTGCTTTTGATTTAATAATGCTTGTAAATTTTGTAAGAGGGTAAATGTTATAATCTTCACCATTAACCATTCTACCTTGTGTGTAATAGTTTTGTGGTGCTAATTGTTTTATCCTTGCAAGGCCTTCTCTAGCACTAGCAGTGTTTATTCCTTGCTGTAAACTTAAACCAACTGTAAGTGTTTCTTGTTGATTTGTTCTACTTACATAGTTAAAACTTAATTCAATATTTTGTAAGTCATTACTTTTTATACTATAACTTGTACCAGCACTTTGCCTATAGTAAAGTTTAAATCTCCCTTTAGGAATATCAGCAAACACACCATCACCAAAAACAAGTTTAATTTGATCATTAACTTTGCTGTCAACAGCATAAAGTTTTCTGTTGGTTTGATTTAAACTATTGTATATAACATTAGTACCATTTACTGCAGGTACAGAAGTCCATTGTTCGTTAATAGTTCCATCATCATTTACTGAAAACAACCAAACGTCTGAGTTGTTTATATTATCAACATTTACATCATATGTAATATTTGGTAATCCAGAATCTAAAACAAAATCTAGTTCACCTAATTCACCTTGTTTGAAATATGTAAAGAAACCTGTGTTGGCACTTGAATTTCCTTTTTGATCTGTTCTGTAAAATAATGTAAAGGCGTTTCCAGGTATAGGAGGTTTTTCATAAATGTATTCTTGTCCACTCATTGTAGCATTTACTAGTTCAAAAGAATATGTACCAGTGTTTACGTCTGCTTGGAATGGCAAGTATGGTTGTGTACCAGGAAGTAATGTTAATTCGTATTCTTGTGTTTTAATTGTTCCAATAGTTTTTTCTAATCCAGGCTTGCCAATCTTTTGACTGTTTGTTAACGCGGCATTAAGAATAGTGTTAAACTGTTCTTCATAATCTGAATTTACAGGATCATTCCAGTATACTGTTCGTTCACTTAAATTATTATTGGCACTATCAAAAATATTTTCTGATGTAGAAATACTTGACATTTTTAATAAACCTTGTGCAGGTGTATTTCTTTTTGGTTTGTAGCCTAACATATTTGCTAGTCTTAAAATACTGTCTCTTCTTTGAGCAGTTTCTAAGAAGTTTTCTCTAGCATTTAAATCTTGTCTATATGCTAAACTTTGTCCAAAGAAAGCAATAAGATCTACAAGAGCAATATACTCTGAACTTTCTACAAAATCATTGAAATCTTCTGGAAAGTTTCTACGTAGGTAAGTGATCATGGTAGTTCTTAAAGTTTCAAAATCATAACTTTGGAAATCTGCATCTTTAAAAGTTTGATAAACTTTCTGCCAATTTTCGCTTACAAATAAATTAGTTTGTCTCTGTGTAGCCATTTTTAATATCCTGTGCCTGTAGCCATTCCTTGTTGACTTGAAGCAGATGTTTCTTGTATTGTACCAGTAGTAACCTGATGTGCTTCTTGATTAAAATCAAATAGTAACTGTTCTGTTAAGTCATTTGGAACATATCTAAGGGTCATAGCAACCTGTATTCCTTGCTCATATGAACTAGGTACTACCTGAATTACTTCTAATCTTGGATCTTCTTCCCCTATTTCTGTTATATTATCAACAATAGTACTGTGAGCGTCATCTGTAAATGGTTCAAATAGCATATCCCATATTACACAACCAAAATCTGGTCTCATTACACGTTCGCCTTTTCTAACGTTTAAGTTGTTCATAAGGTCACGTTTTACCAAATTAAAGTCGGTATGTGATACGCTGGCAAACTCATTACCAGATGTTGAAAATCCTCTGTAAGTACTCATATAAATATTTATGTAGAAAATAAACTGAGTACTTAATTCCCATGTTCAATTTTAAAAAAATAAACAGTTTTCAGGTAGAAACGTCAACATATTGTAACGTTGCCTGTCCTTTATGCCCTAGACACTTTATGGGTACTAGTATAGTACGACCTACTTTACGTCAAAGACATATATTATATCCACAATGGGAGAAGTTTCTTAATGATATGGATCCTTTTGTACATCAAAACCATAATCCTAGCCTAGTATTTTGTGGATGTCATGGTGATCCTGCTATGACTCCTGATTGGGAACCTATATTATCTGAATCTGCTAAAAGATATTGGACTATTGATGTTGAAACTAATGGTAGTATGTGGAAGCCTGAATTATGGGCGAATCTAGGTAAAGTTATGGGTGAAGAAGAACAGCGTCAAGGTGTAGAAAAAGTAATGACTTTTAGTATAGATGGGTTAGAAGATACAAACAAATTATATCGTATAGGTATCAAACACGAAAGAGTTATGGAAAATGCTAAAGCATATATCAAAGCAGGAGGAAAAGCACGTTGGAAATTTATTGTTTTTAAACATAATGAACATCAAGTTGAGCAGGCAAGACAGATAGCAAAAGATATGGGTTTTTGGGAGTTTGATAAACACGTTTCAACTAGAAATTGGGAATATAATTTTAAAGAACTTGAGAAGAAAAATGAACGGGAAAGAAAACGTTTGGCAAAGGAAGCAGAACCACAGATCACAGGCGAATATATACCTGTTGAAAATTTATCAGAAACTGTCAAAAAGATCTTACCTGATTATGAAGTAGAAACTGATGCTAGAAAGGCCCGTAAAGGAATAGTAGAAGAGCAATCTGAAACTAAATTAGATTTGAATATTACACAAGAAGGAGCGGAAATATACAAAAAAGTTCTAGCAGAAGCAGACGTGTCTACTATAAAATGTGATTTTAAAGAACAACGTATGATGTATATTGATGCTGAAATGCTATTATGGCCTTGTAACCATATTGCGGCAACCAAACAAGAAGACATGACTCATATGAACAAACTTGAAAAAGAGTATGGTGTTGGTTGGAACAGTTTAGAAAAACATACAGCAGAAGAAATATTCAATCATGAATATATTCAAAGCATACTTCCTTTAACTTGGAAAGATCCTAGTCATAGATTATGTACTTATGAATGTCAAGAAATGTGTGGAGGTGGTTTACACTCTGCCGCTTGGATGGCTAGTACAAATAGAGAAGAAATTACTCGTTAGCAAATACTGTAGTTTGTGTTACTGATTCAACTTTAGCATCACAAGAGTAAGTATCATTTACTCTGCCTACTTTTTTATCATTAGCAAAAACGTTATCACTTCCTGTGACAAGTGCCGTACTATACACAGGAGGACAGTGTGTATGTGGCTCGTTTAGATCATCAAGCCGATGTATGCCATGATCTACAACAAATACATTATCGCTACCTGTTTCAGTAGCAATAGTTCCAGGTGCTATACATACAGCATGAACAGTATTAACTACATCACCTGATCCTTTTGTTCTTGCTATTAATGGCATTATCTTGTATCCTCATATGAGCCGCCACGTGGTGCTCTTTCAACATAAAGTGGCTTATCAAATTCTGCTGGCACACGCCAGTTTCTTTTGACTGCTGTAATTCTAGATGTACTAAAACTTTTTATGTTTAAATCATTTTTTTGATTACCACCTAAAATATTTACACGCCTAGAGTTTGGATCATATCCTCTAAAAAACCCAACATGACCTTTGCCACCGCCGTAACTTAAAACAATAATATCGTTTTTTCTAACATTGGCCCAACTGCTAGTTCCTATTTCAAATCCATAGTTTCTATATTTTTGACTAGATGCTGTTTTTAAACTATTAAGTCCTGCTCTTATTAATGCCCAACTTACAAAACAAGCACACCACGGATCTATTCCTACCCGACATCTACAAAGTTTTTGTGTTAAGTTAATTGAATTCGGATTGTTATTTGATCCTTGTTCTTTCCAAAATCCGTTGGCGGCCTTTCCTAGTTCTTCATTTAAAACTTGTTCTAGTTTACCCCAGCCACTATCTATTGTAGCATCAGTAATGTTTTCCAACCCTGCTATTTCTTTTGTTTCTGTATCAGATGGTTTTGCCGTTGGCGCTAGGTGTGTATACTCAGGAACATCACCGGAAAATGTATCATTGTCAGACTCGCCTGTGTTTGCCTGTGTATAATGTGAACCACTATTGTTAATCCAAGTTACTTCTGAACTACTGTATGGTCTCTGTGGCGGATTCGCAACAGGTATAAAGTGTTCTGGAAACGTATCTTTATCTTTTGTATTTGGTATTGTAACTGCCATTACTGTGGTCCTGTTGTGTTTGGATCGTCTTTATATTGTAAGTTTCCATTTGTATCATAATAGACGCTTTGCTGTTCTGTACCAGCCTGTGTTTTTAAACTTGTAAATGCTACTGGATCTAAATTCTCGTGTTGATCCCATGGTTCATGTTGTGGCACTCTTGCTGTAATACTTGCCTCTACAGCACCTAAAGGAATATCAGCACTATGTACAGCAGGTTCATTACTTGCTGAATTTAAGTGTATCTGTGTTGCTTTTGTGAGTATGTTTCCGCCGTCGGCTTCTATACCTATGTCTGCTGTGCCCTGTATACTCATTATTTCTTTACTTAATATATTTGTTGTACCTTGTGAAACCATTGTTTGATTTGTGCCAGCATAATTGGCATTAAATGTTCCTGCTCTGTTTGTTATACTTTCACCAATGTTTGTACGATACGTTTTACCAGCAGTAATACTGTAATCACCGCCTGTAGTTTCTTTTATACTACCACCTATAGCAACATTCATATCACCACCAGCACTTATATTGAAATCTCTATCTGCTGTTAAATTAAAGTCAGCACCTGAGTGGGCACTTATGCTATCTGCTGAATAGATGTCTATCTTACCACTTTTTGTCATTTCAACCCAAGCAGTACCTTGACTGTTTATAATGTAAATTAATCCTTCACTATCATTTAAAAGTATTTGGTGACCAGCACCACTTCTTAATCTTAACAAATTGTTTTTACCATCCACTTCACCATCGTCCATTGCCAATACATGACCTGGTTTTCTAGTTAAGATATCTAGTTCAGATTCTGTCAAAGCAAAAGTACTTTCTTGATATTTTTTTAACAGTTCTGGATTGTCTTGTGGGTCAGGTAATGCTCTACCTGGTGTTTGTAAACTTACAGTTTTGTTTGGAGATTCTCTGTGTGGTGATGTACTTGTAATACCTCTTACAGCATCTAATAATAAACCCTGAGCAAACAAAATACCTGTCATTAATCTATCAAACCCGTATTTTAAAATGTTGATGTCTTGTGGATTTGATGACGTAGTTTGTTTTAAGTTTTTTTCTATAACAGGAAATTTGTTTGCTGAATTAAACCATTCTTCTTTATCTTCTGTATTGAAAGCAATTTTCTCTTTAGGTTGTGCTACACCTCTACCTGATACAGTAGCATTATGATAAGGTGAAGGAACAAAGGCAATAATATAACCTTGATCTCTTCTACCGTCAGCAAAACTAACAAGACAGTAAGTACCTATATCTGGCTCTGGAACGTGTACACCATATGATGTTCCTCCATCATATGGATCTTTACTTCGTCTACTGGTACCACTTTGAAAAGATGTGATCCCATAACTAGGCAAAGCAATAGTCACATCAATCCAAGTTTCTTTATTGTCTAAACTTTTTCCATCTCTAGCAAGAGCAACAGATACACGATTGTTTCTTGTAGGATCACCAACTGCTTTTACAATAGCAAGATAAGGACCTCCTGGTAGTTCTCCAGGTTTATAATTACTACCTGCTAAACTAGGATCTGTTCTATTAAATCTAATCATTAGTAATCACCACCGTCACTGTAATAAGGTGTTGCCTTTTTTTCTTCTTGGTAATAACTGCTATACAATATTTTATTTGTAGCATCAGGGTTTGTGTTCACAACGTGTGATACGTCTTCATCAGTTATTTTTGCTAACTGTAAAACCTGTGTAAAAGTATTACCTTCAAATTTATTTTCTATTGTTAGCACTCTGTACCTACCACTAAATGAACTTACACCTTTGTTTAATGCTGTGTATTGTTCTGTGTATCTTCCTGCTGGACCTGTGTTTCTAGTTGCTGGTGAAGTAGGTGATATAGTGCCATCTGGACCTATATCAGTTGGTGTTAAAATATTAATTTGTACTATAGGATCTTTATGTGTTGAAACACTTCCGTTAGGAGCAAAATGACTTTCAGATGCTAGTCCTCCAAAAGATTCATCCTGTACAATAAACATTGGATCACCCATAATTTCTAATTCTGCAGAAAGTAAATCTGCTCCACCTTCGTAAATTCTTGTCATTAAATCTTTTGCTATTAGAGTAGCAGGATCACTAGTATCACCTTTTGCTAAACTATATTCATCTGATATAACTTTTAATTTTGCTTTACTACCCGTTATGTTATCGCTGTCTCCAGCACCACTAGGTGTGATGACTACTGTTTCGCCATCTCTATTTGTTGATTTGGTCAGTTGTTCAGCAAATGAACCTATAATTGTTTTGCTAAAGTAAGCACTGTCAAAATTTAAATCAAAGTTAAGTACATCTTTGTTTTTGCCTGTGTACAAATAATCATAAATTTTTACTATATTATCTACAGGAACTTTAGATACCTGTGTCGCGGCCTCACCTTCTCTATTGTATAGACTTATAACATATACAATAGTTTTCTGATATGTCCTTCTTTTGAAATCATATGGGCCTAATTTTATTCTAGGTGTAATTTTATAAAGAATTAAAAATCCTTCTTTTGTACCACCTAAACTGTAATCATTTCTAAATGTTCTAGTAGTTTTTTTTGAAGCATATTCACTTAATTCTTTTCCTCTTAAATTTGTCGTACCTAGCATCGCTGTTCGTAATCCCGGATCAACTCCTGAAAGTTCTTGCCTTGTAACTTCTTCAGTAACATCTATTGGATCTGATACTCTCACTTGATTAGTTATAAATGTACTTGTTGCTATAGCAGTGTGTATAACACTTATTATTGATGCTCCTTTAGGAAACTGATAAGCCAGTACGCCTGCTTCACTAGGTGCTGTGCTAAAATTAGTAGTATTTTTATTGTTTAGTGTTGCTTTAACTTTATCTGTTTGTACAGGAATATTAGAAGCAGTCATTTTTTCAGGTTTGGCCAACTGTGCTGTTGTAAATCCTTCATTAGGAAAACCACCATCGTCAAAAGCAAATGCAAACCTGTCAGCATAATCTTGATCTCCGTTTGCCACCTTCTTTTGTTCCCATGAATTGAGTACTTGTGCCAAACTTTTTGCTGTGCCTGTTTTCTTGAATGTAGTTACTTTGTATTTTTCTTCAGTAATATAGTTTTCAAACGTATCATTTTCTGGGTCAGCGCCGCCAGTAACGAATCTTGTTTTTTCTTCCGTAAAACTATCACCTACAGACAAGGATGTTCTATTAGCGGAACTACCAGAAAGAAATGCTGGCATCGGTTCTGTTAAATCAAAAAATGTTCCTAGATTGCCTCCGTTGATTTGTACGTTATGTTGTAAGGTACCATAATAACTTTCTAACGCTTCAGCATCAAAGTTGTAAAACTCTATATCATATTCACTGCCTTCAGGTGTTATCTTAAATGTAAAATTAGAAAGTTTTATAGTTATGTATTTTGTACCTGGATCTTGACTCCATGCCGTTGAAGCAGACTCAGAACCTTTAGGACGTAAAAAAGTTGTATCTATTGGATTGCCTTGATCATCATATCCTTTAAAACTTATTTTTAACAAGTAAGGTGTTTCCATATAGTTTGGAGAATTAATAGGATCGTCAACACTTGCTTTTACAATATTTTCTAATAGTGTAGCACCGTAAGGTTCGAACACTGTCATTCTACCTGTTGTAAATTTTGAACCACCATTTGCTCTGCTAGGACTTACATAACTAGAAAGTTCAACATTTTCGATATGGTAAGATCTTTGAAAATATTGATTGTTACTGCTGTCTGTACTACTAGACGAAGTTCGTACTCCACTAGAACCAAACAACCTTCTACGTGGTTTGTTTTCAAATGCTGTAAATGTAGTAATGTCATAGTCTGGACTTATAAGCATTTGTGATACTTCATTGTAATCATAGGGTGTCATCATAAACAAATCAAAGTTTGTATTGTAACTACTAAAAGCATGAAGTATATTTGGTCTTGCTTGACCTGATGATTTCGTAAAGTATTCTATGTTTCTCAAGTTCTGTGCAACGTCAGTGTTTGATTGAAATTTTGCTGTTGACCCTGTGTCGCTACTGCCTGTTACTGTTCTATCAGGAATAGGTGATGCATCACCGTCTGGTTCTATAGTTTTATTACTATTTTCTTTCTTTTCTATATTTGTACTTTCACCAGTTTCAGTAACATAAGTTTCCGTGCTTGTTTGATCGGTTTCAGCGTTGGTTTCAACTGCTTCATCTTGTTCTAATGATGATACTGTAGCAGATGATTTTACTGCTGGATAATTGTCCCATACAGAACTCATCTGTACATCACCTAGCATCTCATCTTGTGTTATATTTCTATTGCCTTCTCCTTCTACTTCAGTCATTTTACTGTTGTATAACGAAACATCTTGGCTAGCGTTTTGTGGTTCCTGTGCTCTGTCTATTAATGTTCTTTGAGTATCAAATAGCACTTTGAAAGCATCTTTTGTATCTGCTACCCATTGGTATTCTAATTTTTGTTCTCTAGTTACACCAGGTTTCCAATCTCTTGTTCCATCTGCTTTTACTTCAACTAGTTCTTCGTTTAAAACTTTGCCCATCACCAGTGATAGATAAAATTTTGTTTGCGATATACCAGCATCTCTTGACAGGTTAGTATATGAAATAACTTGATCATTATCCATATTACCTCCTTTAGCATTAGAGGGTATTTGTACTACTTTACCTTTTGGAAATTTTGTGTTAAATTCGTCTATAGCATCTGCTTTAATACTAAAGTCACTAGTGTAATTAAATTTGTTTCTGTTTGCTTTTACCCAGTCTTTTAATTGATTCATATTTGCTCTATAATTGGCTTGGTAACCATCTTCACCTGTATGATATAATGGCACGTCACCATACTGTAAGTGCCATTGATCTAGAGTAATTTCGCCCGAGTCAAGTTTATCTAAGTTTGGTATTATTGTGTTTTTTCTTACACTATTGCTGAACCAGTCAGTTGCCATGTTAGATTCCTAATACTTTTGATAGTGTGCTTTTTTGTGGTAGTCTAATTGATGTTCCTGTTTTAAAATCAAAAATTGGATCAATCAATACGTCTGGATTTCTATTCATAAACACCCACCATAGGTTAACATCACCATATAAATCGTATGCTAATAATTCTGGTCTATTGTTGTATTCAGGTGCTATTGAATATGTAATATCTTCGTCTATGTGAGGTATGTCTCTAAAATTAAGTATGTCAAGAGTTTTGTTTGCTTTGTCAATTCTTGTTGTAGAATATGGACTTGTTTTGTTATAAGTTGCCATTACATAAATCCATCTGGGTTAGTCAGTCTTCCGCCTGATACAATATCTTTTACATTATAATCAGCGAGTTGTGTTCTGCTGTAAGTTGGAACCATTGTAACTGAAATATCACTCATTGTAGGAACTCTATCAACCTGTAACATTTGTGCTCTATCTAATTGTTGTAAGAACGTACCTCTATTACTTGCACCAGTACCACCTGTTGCTATACTAATATAGTCTACATTGTTTGGTAATGTTAATGAAAAGTCTTGTACTACTACTGGTACATTTGGTAAAAGATTCTTACCATGTCCCGACAGTCTACAGACCGGAGGAGGTGATCCAGAATTAATATCATTGTTACGGAAACTTTTTGTTATTAATCTTAAAAATAAAATACAAGCCAATACATATCTTGCTTCTTCTTCGTTTTGTGCTGTAAATTGGACCAGCAAGTTAATATTGCTCACTTGTGAATTCTGATAAATCTGATAAGGATAATTAGTTTGTATAGGAGAACGTGAAGCATAATTGGCACTGTTACTAATGATAATTTGTGGAGTGTAAGGAAATACAATTCCACTACTTGCTACTAAAGGGTTAAGTAGTCCACTATTCTCATCGGGACTTTGGTAAAATCTTTTAAGTCCGCCAGGTAATGCCAGTTTTACTCTACGTTCCATACTAGATGTAGTTGTGAAATCACTTATATTTCCTCTACGTCTTGGAATGTATGTTTCTGCTCCTGGAGGAACTTGGGCAAATAATGTATTTTGCCTAAAATTTTGGAAAAAATTAGTTATGGCACCTGCAACATCACTTACTGATTTACTGCCGGCATCTGAGTTGATCTCAGTTTTGCCTGCCATAGTAGAACCGCCCATAGCACCCGGTGAGTACCCCATATTACGATATGTTACTTCACCTTTGGAGTTTGTAACGTATGCTCCATAGTTATCTGGATGGTCTACGGGTTTACCCCAATCTTTTTTATTGTGAACGGCCAATTTTTTCTCCTAAAGTCTTGCTCTTTGTATTTATTGATGTTATTATAAGAGCATATAATTAAAGGAAACCAAATGAGAAAAAAATACCTGAATAATAGAGATCTGCTCAAAGAGATACACAGATCTAAAAATTCCTATTGTTCTTATGTAGATGATGAAGCAAATGTATTTGATATCATACTTCCAAGTATTGAAAAGATCAATATTCGGACTGTAGCACAAGCAAAACGTGAAAGAGCCGATAGATTAGCGAAAAATGCCTATACTGAAGCAGTTGAAAGAGGCGAAAAAGTTAAACAGGCTCAGTTTGCTGTTGATTGGAAAAAAGTACAAAAGACTGATTTAGTGTTTAGAATTGTTACATTTGACCATGTACCTTTGGAACCTGGAAGAAAAAGGTCTCCAAAGACTGTAGCAGATCATCATGAACGCTGTAATTTCCCTCCTTTTCAACATTTTAAGTTTGATGATAAAGATAACCTTATATGTGTTGGAAAAAGTCATTGGGTCGGTGGAATGGCAAATGGACACTTTTCAAAAGATCATGGAAAAATCAATAACAATTTAGCAAAAATGTTTATGAAACTAGTAGAACGCTATGCTACAAGATCTAACTGGCGTGGATACACTTACAATGATGAAATGAAATCAACAGCATTGTTACAGTTAGCACAGATAGGGTTACAATTTGATGAATCAAAATCAGCCAATCCTTTTGCTTACTACACAGCGGCCATAACAAATAGTTTTACAAGAGTTTTGAATTTAGAAAAGAAAAATCAAATCATAAGAGATGACATTTTGGAAGATGCTGGGTTAAATCCTAGTTTCACTAGACAAACAGAAAATGATATTGCTAGTGGTAAGTTAGATTTTAATAAAGGAAATAGTGAAGTTAGAACTCCTCCAAAGAGTGAATGGAAAAAAATAGTTGACAAAGCATAGACTTTTCTGTTAAAGTGTTATAGAACAAAGGTTGGTACATGACGAATTTATGGAAGAAAGCGATTGCCTTTACTGACATCCATTTCGGCAATAAGAGTAATTCTGTCCAGTTTAATCAAGACTGTGTAGATTTTGTTGATTGGGTAATTAAAGAAGGTAAAGAACAAGGATGTGAGACTTGTTTATTTTTAGGCGATTGGCATCATCACAGAGCAAGTATTAATATTGCTACTCTTAATTACAGTATTCAGGCAATAGATAAATTAGACGCCGCGTTTGATCAGGTTATTTTTATACCTGGAAACCACGATGAATATTATAGAGACAAAAGAGATTTCAATTCAATTGCTTGGCTAAAGAACTACCCTAACATAAGAATTTTTAATGACATCACTGTTGAAGGTGATGTTGCTGTTGTGCCTTGGCTAGTAGGTGAAGAACACAAAAAGATTAAAAAACTAAATGCCAAATATATGATTGGACACTTAGAGTTACCACATTTTTATATGAATGCTATGGTACAAATGCCTGACACTGGTGAATTACAAGACGGTGACTTACAAGGCATAGAACACGTTTTTACAGGACACTTTCACAAGCGTCAAACAAGAGGCAACGTCACATATATGGGGAATGCTTTCCCTCACAATTATTCAGATGCTTGGGACGATGATCGAGGTGCTATGATTTTAGATTGGGGTAAAGAGCCACAGTATGTAGCATGGCCAAATGCTCCAAAATACAAAACTTTAAAACTTGGCCAACTGCTTGACAACCCAGACAAGTATCTACTAGACAAAACTTATGCTAGAGTAATGTTAGATATTGAAATCAGTTATGAAGAAGCCAACTTTATTCGTGAAAACTTTATGGAAAGATATCCTATCAGAGAATTAAGTTTGATACAACAAAAATTAGAAGATACACAATTAGATAATTCTATTGAAATAAATTTTGAATCTGTTGACACTATTGTCAACAGTCAATTACAAGCGGTACAAAGTGATTTTTATGATAAAGAGTTGCTTATGGACATCTATAGGAAATTGTAATGTTTAACCTTAATAACTTAACAGTAAAAAACTTTATGAGTATTGGTAATGCTACTCAGGCTATAGATTTCAATAGAAATGATTTAACACTTGTCTTAGGAGAAAACTTAGACCTAGGTGGAGATGATAGTGGTGCTAGAAATGGTACAGGTAAAACTACAATCATTAATGCTTTAAGTTATGCTTTGTACGGACTAGCATTAACAAATATAAAACGTGATAACTTAATTAATAAAACTAACGGAAAAAATATGTTAGTTACTCTTGAATTTGAAAAGGGTGGCAAACGTTATAGGATTGAACGTGGAAGAAGACCAAACATATTAAAGTTTTATGTAGACAATCAAGAACAAGAAGCAGATGATAATGCCCAAGGTGATAGCAGAGAAACACAGGCCGAGATAAACAGACTACTTGAAATGGGTCACGAAATGTTTAAACACGTTGTGGCACTTAACACTTACACTGAACCGTTTTTAAGTTTGAAGGCAAATGATCAACGTGCCATAGTTGAGCAGTTATTAGGTATTACACTGTTAAGTGAAAAAGCAGAAACTCTAAGAGAAAAAGTTAAAACTACTAAAGACAACGCTAAAGAAGAAGAGTTTCGTATAAAAGGTGTTGAGTCAGCAAATGACCACATAAAGGATCAAATTGAATCTCTTAAACGTAGAAGTAAAATGTGGGAAGATAAAAAAGATGAGGATATACAAAAATTACAAAAAGCCATCGCTGACTTAGGTGACGTTGATATTGATAAAGAATTAGAACAGCATCAAATGTTGTTAGAATACAATGATAAGAAAACTAAAATTGAATCAGCACAAAGTTGGATTGACAATATCAATAAGGACAGCGAAAAGCAAACAAAACTTATTGAAACATTAGATACAGAAATAAATGATTTAAAAGATCACAAATGTTATGCTTGTGGACAAGAAATACATGATAACAAACAAGAAGAAATAATTAAAAGTAAAGAAGATCAAAAGAAAGAAGCGTTACAACACGTTCTTTCTAATGAAACTCAACATAAAGAACATACAAAAACACTAGAAGAAATTGGTACAATGGCAGAAAAACCTAACACGTTTTATCCTGATATTAATGAAGCACACAATCATAGAACTACATTGACTACTTTACAAAATGAATTAACAAACAAAGAAGCAGAAGAAAATAATTATTCTGAGCAGATTATAGAATTAGAAGAAAACGGAATTCAAGAAATAAGTTTTACTGAATTAGAGAAACTTAATAATCTAAAAGAACATCAAGAGTTCTTGTATAAACTGTTAACAAGCAAAGACAGTTTTGTAAGAAAAAGAATTATTGAACAAAACTTGGCGTTCTTAAATCAAAGACTAACTTATTATCTTAACAAAATTGGACTACCACACAAGGTAGTATTCCAAAACGATTTATCGATAGAGATCACTGAATTAGGACGTGATCTTGATTTCGATAATTTATCCAGAGGGGAACGTAATAGACTTATACTTTCGTTAAGTTGGGCGTTTAGAGATGTTTGGGAAAACTTGTACCAACCAATCAACTTGTTGTTTATCGACGAGTTAGTAGACTCAGGCATGGACGCTTCTGGTGTTGAAAGTTCTTTGGCAGTCCTTAAAAAGATTGCCAGAGAACGATCTAAATCAATATGGCTTATTTCTCATAGAGATGAATTAGCCGGCAGAGTGAATAACGTTCTCACAGTAACAAAAGAGAACGGATTTACTAGTTATAACAATGATGTAAACATAGTGTGAAAGGAAAAAACAACATGAAAAAACATCTTTTAGCGATTATCGGTGCTATTGCTTTAACGTTTTCTACGGTAGCAAAAGCAGACGATATCAAGATTGCTGAACTTAATTGGCAATCAGGATCAATGGTGGCCGCCATTGATGCTTTTATTTTAGAACATGGCTATGGATATAATGTAGAAGTTATTCCAGGAGGTACTGAAGTTACTATTAATAGTATGTTAGCAAACGGTACTCCAAATATTTTTAGTGAAGCATGGACACAATTACTTGGTGCTGAGGCAAAGGCTGAATTAGCATCTGGTGGATTAGTACTTGCTGTAGAAGATCTAATTGTAGGTGCTGGTGAAGGATTTTATGTACCGTCTTATATTGTAGAAAAGCATGGCTTTAAAACGTTTGAAGACGTACTTGCTAGACCAGATTTATTTCCACACCCTGAAGATCCATCAAAAGGCGCTATGATGATTTGCCCAGGTGGTTGGGCGTGTCAGAACCAACATATCAATTTGTTTAAAGCATTTGATATGGAGGCAAAAGGTTGGATGTTATTAGATCCAGGCTCAGGAGCAGGAATGGATTCTGCTTGGCAAGGTGCTGTTGCTAAAGAACAAGCATTGTTTGGTTACTATTGGTCACCAACTGCTTTAGTAGGTAAGTTAGGTATTGTAAGACTTGACTGGGCGACTGACTATGCTGGTGATGAAAACTGGGCAGGTTGTATTAGTAAACCCGCTGACGAATGTGCTAATCCAAAGGCTACAGCGATGCCGGTCGCGGAAACTGGTACAGTAGTTACTCCTGGTTTAGATTCAGCAGTAATGGATTATATTTCTAAAAGAGTTATGCCGGCAGGCGTAACAGAAACTATGTTAGTGTTTGGTACAGAAAACCAAGCATCAGCACAGGACATGGCTTTAGAATTCCTTAGAGTGTATCCAGAAGTATGGACAACTTGGGTTTCAGAAAAAGCACTTGTTGGTATTGAATCACAATTATAAGGTAAAGGATGAAGCGTGTCAAACTTTCCACAGTTAGACAAAACAACCATTGTTCAACTCAAGAAGGGTATTGACAACGCCTTTAGAAACTTTGCCGGTTCATGGGGAGAGACACTTACTGATGCTCTCTCCCCAATACATTGGTTTTTAATTTACTTAGAAAAATTATTAATCTTTACACCTTGGTATATTTTCTTAATAGTATTAGGTGTAATCGTTTATCTTATATCTCAAAATATTAAATTAGTAGCCGCTTCAATATTGAGTTTTATATGTATTGGCCTGTTAGGTATGTGGGACGATACTATGAGAACTTTAAGTATTGTTCTTGTGGCTACTCTACTATGTGTGGTTATAGGTATACCTGTTGGTATATTAATGTATTACAAAAAAAGAGCGGAGAATATAATTACTCCTATTTTAGATTTAATGCAGACCATACCTAGTTTTGTATATCTAATACCTGTAGTAATGTTGTTTGGTCTAGGCAAGATACCTGGACTTATTGCTATATGTGTATTTTCTATTCCACCTGTTATTAGATTTACAAACCTAGGATTAAAACAAGTTGATCCAGAACTTACAGAAGTTGGAACTGCTTTAGGAATGAAGTGGCATACAAAACTTTTAACAATAGAATTACCTTTAGCAAAACCTACTATATTTGGAGGTGTTAACCAGACAGTAATGATGTCTTTGTCAATGGTTATAATAGCATCAATGATTGGTGTAAGAGGATTAGGCTCACAAGTTATGACGGCAGTAGGAAATGGTTATTTAGGACTAGGACTTATCAGTGGTTTAAGTATTGTTGCTTTAGCAATTATAATAGATAGAACTATACAAGAATACAACAAACGTAAAGACTGGCGTAGACATAGATGATAACTGAAAAAATTACACAAAGGAATGATCAATTAGATATTTTTCTTGACATTTGTGGACAAATGGGTTATACTAATAATAACAGTCTAGAAGCAATGAAGTTTGACTGGTGTATAGAACAAGGTGGCACTTGGTGGGTAACTAAAAACAATATGAATAAAATATTAGCAATAAGCGGAATACACCCTTTTATGGATGGATATCGAGCATTGTTTAGAGGTGCTCAGATAGAGCCAAGACAGTACAAAACACTTAATAAGTACAAACTACAAGACTACACATTTTCTGATCACTTATATGAACAAATACAATGGGCAAACAGTAACAAAATTTATGTTACCACAAACGTTACAAATGACAATAGTGGTAAAATGAATAGAGTTCATAGAAGTGCTAAAATATTAGAAAAGCAAGGTGTATTTAAATATATGTATGATAAAGAAATTTTCTATGTTAACCAAAGTATTTGGAAAGTTAACATTGATAGATATAAAGAAATAAGAAAATGATAAAGAATGTTTGTATAGTTGGAGGCGGAACTAGTGGTTGGTGGACGGCTGGTTACTTACAAAAGAAACACCCTGAACTACATATAACATTAGTTGAATCACCAAAGATTCCAACTAGCGGTGTAGGTGAAAGTACTATGCCTAACGTTAGAAATTTCTTTGAAGAATTAGATATAAAAGAAGAAGATTGGATTGCTACTTGTAGTGGAGTACGAAAACAAGGAAATGTGAAAACAAATTTTAGTTACGTGGGTGATGATCCTTATAACTTTATGTTTATACACAAAGGTTTTGACGAGTGGTTTGACAAATACAACAAAGGCCTAGTAGACAAATACTCTTGCTATGATTTATATGATCCTAATGAATGGAGAGGATTTGCTTATCATATTGATGCGGCACAATCTTGGCAGATAGTAAAAGAGCATACAGAAAATGTTACACATATTTTAAAAGAAATAAGTTCCCTTGATGAATTACCTCCTGCTGATCTATACATTGATTGTTCAGGTCTAAAAAAAATACTTACAAAAGATAGAGAACATCATTCATATCCAGATACACTTACTAACACCTGTGTGGTAAGAAGAGTTAAAGGAGAAACAAAGTATCATTCTGAAACTATTGGAAGAGATTACGGTTGGCAGTTTAACGTTTACCTAAGTGATGGCAGAATAGGTTGTGGTTATGTTTTTAGTGACAAATACATTTCTATAGAACAAGCCAAAGATGAATGGATGAAACACAATGGACACAAAGAAATTTTAACTGACTGGAACATACTACAATGGAATCCAGGTAGACTTGTAGAGTCATGGAAAGACAATGTTGTAGCAGTTGGTTTGTCTAGTGGCTTTGTAGAGCCTATGGAAGCAAATGGATTAAGTTTACTTGTAAATCAAATAAGAACACTTTCTAGAGTGTTACACAAAAACAATGCTGGTAAACTTTACAATCGTCATGTAAACAAAGTCCATGACGAAGTAGCAGACTTTATATGGCATCACTATGCTTGTACTAGTCGAAATGATACAGACTTTTGGAAACACTATGCTAAAATAGATGGTAAAACATCTTTATGGAAACGTATAAAAGAAAAAACAAAACTTGAACCATACTTGTATCCTTCTTATGTTTACGCCTATTTGGCGATCTACTACGGACTTAAAAATGACAGTTAGCAAATACTTTGGAAAAACAAATAGTGAACTATATGATAATTGGACAAACTATCATGATGAAATAATAAACGGAATTAAATGGCAGTGCCACAAAGAGGCCGCTATATGGATAATCAAGAATGTCAATAGCAATGATGCTATAGCAGACTTGGGAGCAGGAAACGGTGAAATAGGTATAGAGTTAAAAGAACCATATAACTTTATACTAGACGGATACGATAAAAATAAAAATATGCTAGATAGGTTTGTTGCTAATAATTACAATCTATTAGTACAACATGACATATATGAAAAACCTTTGCCTAAACAATACAAGTATATTGTAAGCACAGGAGTTTTTACAATTGATCATGTAGATGCTTATGCTAGTAAAAATTTAGCAGACAGTTTAACCAATGATGGAAAACTATTTGCTACAATGTCTTATAGTTACAATGGTAATTTCTTAGAATCAGGTGGATGGTTGTCACAAGACGACCTAAGCATTTACACAGTAAGTAAACCTTATGAAAGTATGGTAGTTGACGGTAAGGCAGAATATCACAGAAACATAGTTTTTACAAAGGCTAAAAAATGAGTATACTAATATCACATAAAGATAGATCCTACACTTATGAACAGTTTCAAGTGTTAGTAGATGAAGCAGTTCAAAAGTTAAAAAGTTTAGGCATAGGAAAACACAGAGTTTTAATAATAAGTCATGTTGATTTACAAATTGAAGATTTTGTTTGGATGGACGCTGTTTGGGTAAACGGTGGTAGGAGTAGTTTTTTAAACCAAGCAAGAACAGAAGCAGAAATAGATAAACTTGTTGAGGAATATGATCCTAAAGCAATTATTATTGACAATGAAATTAAAGTAAGAGAAACAAAAAGCGACTATAAAATTTTAGATGGTACTGTATATGATTGTAAAACAAGTGGAACAACTGGACGAACAACATATAAGTTTATGCCTTTTTGGTGGTTAGCATCTTATAGAAAAGTTCATAGTGGTAGAGGTGTTACAATTGAACAAGGTGTTGATTTAATTCGTAAACACCTAAAGCACAAAAGAATAGTAATGGCAGAAATAAATGACAGTACTAGTGAGTATCCTCCTTATAATTGGTTTGTTGTAAGAGCCATGGGTGGACACTATCATATTATTAATCAAAGTGACGATCCAAAAGTAGAATTTAATAGACATAATTGTAATTGGGTTAGCACATATCCAAATGCTTTGAAAAGAGTAATTGAAAAATGTCAACCCGGTGATATAAAACTAGAAGGTGTACAGATTTCTGGACAGAATTGTCCTGAAGAAGTATTACCTAAAATTAGGCAATGGTTTGATCCTTATGTGATTACAAATAACTTTGGTAGTTCTGAAGGTGATTTATATTTAGAAAGTATAAACTACAAAGACACACCATACGAAAATTTTTGGAAGTTAAAAATATTACCACACGTTGCTCAAGCAGAATTAAGAGACGGCGTACTTTGGTACAAGCATACTGGGTCAGATTGGTATTCAGACGGGGATTCAGCAGTACAACATGAAGACAGTAGTTTTCAATTTACTGTAAGAGAAAATGGGGACTATGTATTAGGAAAAGAAAAGATTAAAGTTTGGGTCAAACCTACTGAAAACGAAGTACGTCAAACAGTAGAAGGTATCAAAAATGTTTACATGGTACAAGGGCCAAATCTTTCTAAACTTTTATTTTATTCTGGTACCTCTGATATAAAAAAAGTAGTAGAATCAATCCAAAAATTACAAAAATACAAAAGACCTACTAAAGTTTACCATGTAAAAGACGAAATATTCTATATACAACTGAAGTTTTCTAGGGTACTTCTACATGAAACTTTGGATACAAATCCAGAACTTGTATTAATGAGTTCAGAAATCGCTGTTTAAGACACCTTAAACAGTAAGTAAAAATGTTGTTGTTTAACAACAAAAGGAGAGTTGATATGTCAACATTACACGAACAAATAAAAGACGCTATTGCGGCTTATGAAGCAGAAGCAGAGAAATTTGACAATGCTGGAAATAAAGCGGCGGCGACTAGAGCTCGTAAGGCACTAGGTGATTTGGGTAAACTCGCTAAACAGCGTAGAGCCGAAATTCAAGAAAAAAAGAACTCTATGTAATATGCCCAGCCCACAAAAAGCAAAAGGATCTAATTGGGAAAGAGATGTAGCAAGATTTTTAACTACATTGTACGGAGAAACGTTTATCCGTGCTCCAGGATCTGGTGCTTATGTGGGCGGCGTAAACACAAAGAGAAAAGAAATATTACATGAAGGGCAGATAAGAGCATTCAAAGGCGACATTGTACCAGGGCAAAGTTTTCCAAAATTTAACGCTGAATGTAAAAGTTACAAAGCATTTGCTTTTCATAGATTACTTTTTCCTGATCCACTTCCTATACTTGAAGAGTGGATTAGTCAATTAATGGATGTAGCAGATCCAGGCGATTTCAATATATTAATAATGAAGTTTAATCATATAGGCAAATACATAGCAGTAGAATCAAAGAACAATACTAAATCAAAAAACTATATCGACTATTGGTCAAATACAACAGGCTCTAATTGGCGTGTTACAAATTTTGAGGAATTTTTCTCGATGAACTCAGAATTGGTGAAGACGCTATCGGCAAAACACTAAACTACAATAACAACTATATAGCATCTCTGAAAATATACTCTTGAGGGCAGAAGAAACATCTGTTCAGAAACTGAGTTGATGCAGGCACGGCCAAATGACTGAAGGCTAAAAGATGTGGCTCTGTGAAACAGATACAACCACAACGTTGGTATACTTGACATTCTAAGTATTACTGATGTTCCGCGATTATGTGAAGGCTAGAGTACGGGGTTGACGGATCGCCGCCCCGGATCCTTAATAGGAAATCTCTTCAGAATGTATGGGTGACTTACTCGGATGATGACACCTTATACTTTGCCCCAAGCGGGTGAAGTATGGGCAAAGTATCTGGATGATAACGGAAACAAATTAGTTCATGAGCAAAGCGATATGAACAGTTCTACGAAGTAGAACTAGATACTACCAATCCAATGTGTACAATCGTCATGAGGATCATCGACGTACATTTATACACACAAATGATATAATAGTAATCCTATTAACAAACCTTTAATAAATGAAATCCATAATAAACCGTATTCTGATACACCTGTATTATTCTTCCACCAATCAATTTGTTTTTTGTGCCAGTCGTTCAAAGTTTTAAACATTGTTACTCCTTTAGTGTAAATCCGGATCTCTACCTAATCCTTTAATCATACTATATTCGTATTCCCGTATCTCAAAGGTTTTGTACTGGTCTTGACTAGATATAATTTGAAGTGTCTGTGTAGCCTCTTCTATAGAATTTACGGTTGCTACGATTTCATTAGACGATGAGTCAATTATGTTAAATTTTTTCATCATAACGAAATTATTTACGAGTGTGGAGTATCACAATTAAAAGAAGTTATTTGGTCGTAGGATATTAAACCAAAGGCAGTTTTGTATCATTTGTATTTTTAATGTTTTGTTTTATGATTTCTGCTATCTGTTTTCGTTCCTGTGGCGATAGCATAGTGGCTTCAGAGTACGACACACCACCTCTCATATACCAAGTTATTTCCAACAGTTCTTTCTGTAGGGCTTTCGACTCGTTATCAAATTGTTGGAGTAAATTGACAACGTCATCATTGCCTAACGCCAAAAGCCTTACCCGAAAAAAGTTGAATTATCTATGGTAAATGGTTGTCGCCATTTTTCGCCACAAGGTGTAGTATTGCCTTCTAAGTCTGTAGTACCTTTACATTCGAATTGTATAGGATCTATTGTTGTTTGTTGTCTTGACTTATCAAGATGTTCCTTAACACTGTTAAAGATTTTTCTATCAGCATTAGCAATAAATTCACTAATCTGATCTTTATCTGTAACTTCTGTACCATCGGCCATTGTAATTTTGCCTATAGTTTCGCCAAGTATACCAACTGAATAAACAGTTAGTCTTACAAAAGCATCTTGGAATTTTTTAAGACGTTCATCTTCTGGTAGTTCACTATTTGAAATACTTTGAATCATTCTTTGTTGTTCAAAATTCTTTAATGCTTCTTTTGTAGCAACTTCATAAGTTAAAGGTTTAAAGTGTAAAGTTAAGTCTTCTACTTCTAAACTAGGTCTAAAATTAGGATTGCTTACTTTGTCAACAATAGTTCTTAAATCCAATTCGTATTCGTTTTCTTCACGACATTTAGGACAAACACCTTTTATTTCTGTTGTCTCACCATATGAAGCAATACGGATACTTACTAGAATCATATCAATGTCTAATGAACTTAACTTCCAAGCGTTCTTAACCGCTGGTACACAGGACTGAATTACATCAACTGTGGTAGCACCATTCATTAAAGCATCAGGAGTTCTCATAAGAATCTCGTCTTTTGCTGTCATAGGATAGACAGGTATTTCACCAGTTTCCGGAACTTCAAGTTCATCGGGCGTATTAAACATTCCTTTACTTGGCAATTTAATATAAATTGCCGGTTTTCGGAAATAGGCCTGTAACGGATTTACTGGTTTTTTAGTTTTATCATCCATGGATTTTCCTTCGCTAAATACTTTATAATAGTAATTAGTACTTGTATTTATATGAGCATATAATGGTGATTTAGGAAATATGGCAACTACAATTAGAATCGAAGGCGATCAAATAACACTTAATGATGCGGCCTCTGAAGAAACGCTGAGAGAACTGGTAGACCTACTAGGTAGACAACAGGGTTCTAGTAGCGGATCTAATTCTGCGGCTAGACAACAGCAAAAACAAACTGCCGATAATATGAAAAAAGCGGCAGACGGTCTAAAAAACGCCAGTGTTAAACTTGAAGATGTAATTGAAACTTTTGATGACATTGAAACAACAGCAGGTAAAACATTTACCCAAGTTGGTCAAAAGATTCAAAAAGAACTCAGCACAATTTCCAAAAATACAGGTAACGTAATTAATGACCTTATAAGAGGTCCTGCCAGTTTTGAAACTGTAGGTAGGGCGATGCAACAAGGTTCGGCTCAAGCAGGCGAACTTATGGAAGAATTTGCTCAAGGTGCCGCGGGTGCTATACCTGGTATAGGTGCCTTTGGTACAGCGGCTAAAACAGGAGCGGCAGTATTTGGTGCTGGTGCTATGGCGGCGGCCGCCTATGCTCAAAATATGTCAGATGGGTTTGTAGCATTAAGTCAAAGTGGTGCTAACTTTAACGGAGACATAACGAGAACCTCCGCGGCAATTAATGGATTAGGTTTAACTCTTAATTCATTTACACAAATTGTACAGAACAATGCTCAAGGTCTTGCTAGGTATGGCGGTAATGTAAGAGATGGTACAAGAGCATTTACAGAATTAGCGGAAGTTATGAGAGGACAGTTTGGTGGTGAACTTTATTCTATTGGATTAAGGTATGAAGAACAAAACGAAACACTGGCAAAATTTATTGCTACACAAAGTAGAAATACAGCATTTACAAATTTGACTTACTTAGAACAAAGTCAACTGTACAGAGAATACATTTCAGATTTGAATAGACTAGTTGGTTTAACTGGAAAGAACAGACAACAACTAGCAGATGAATTAGCAACTAATCAACTTAGAGCAGATGCTAACTTAAGATTATCAGGTGCTACACTAGAAGCACAAAAGGCCATTAACATGGTGTTTGCTACAACTGGACAAGACAGTGCCATATCACAAATATTAATGGCAGGTATTGCTGGTAAGGATCTTGCTTTAGAAGTAGCGGCAGGTAATCAGACAATAAGAGATTTCCTAGCAGGCGCTCCAGACGTTGCTGAAAGAATTAGACAACTTGGTGATGATGTTGCTACAGGAAAAATAAGTCAAGAACAATTTATAACTGAAATGGCAAAGATTTCAACCGATATACAAACTATCGGTAAAGAGTTTCAACCTCTTTATGGTGTTAATGGTGTTGCTACTGTAATGACAGAAGCGGCAAGTGGTGCCCAAGAATTTGCCAATCAGATAAGCAAAATAGAACCTAGTAAAATTGGAGATGATTTAGAAACTGAGGCAGAAGGCCTTGGCGGAACAATTACTTTATTTGAAGCAAGTTTAAAAGATGTTGCTGGTACTATTAAACAAGAAGTACAATTGGCATTATCAGGTTTAGGATTAGAAGGTGTTAATGTAGGAGAAAAAATACAAGACGTAATTAATGCTTTAGATTTGATAGCACAAGAATTTAGATTGTTTGCTAGTGCTCCTTTAGATTATATAATGGGTGGACTAGAGCAAGGTGATTTAATTGATTTAATATACGAAAATTTTGAGGGTGGTAAAAAAGGATTAGCAAGTGCCACAGGAACGAACCAGGCACAACTACACCAATATTTAAAAACTTTAAGTACTGATGAATTAAAAGCATTATTGGCTAGTAAGAAAAGTAGTGACATGGCCCGCTCAATTACCGCAGGCGCCGCCGCTAAAATTTCAGGAGACACAATTGGAGACATAGGTTCAACAGGTGTAAGCGGTGTAGATGCTGTAGCATCTGCTATGGCAAATTCAGTAGGAGCATCAGGACAAACATTATCAGAAGGTGGTAATCAATCAATGCCAGGTTTACAGTTGATGAATTACCTAAACAATTACAAAGGCAATATGCCAGGATATCCTGGCTATGGAACAGCACCGCTTTGGCAGTTTTTGACTGATATGTACTCTTTAGTTGAAGACAAAATAATACCAGAGTCAAGATTCAAAGCGGAATTTGATGCTGTACAATCATTACTAGATGATGCTAGAGCGTCAGGAATGGATATGACTAACATATTGGGAGGAGTTGGCAACTTAAACAATCTTCACAATTACAACACTGGAGGATTTACATTTAGACAATATGGTGGTCCTGTTGGAATGGGTAATCCATATGTTGTTGGAGAAAGAGGAGCAGAATTGTTTACTCCTTTAACAGCAGGTACAATTACTCCGTCAAATGAATTGGCTACAGGACAAGGTAACATGAGTATACTTGCTAAACTAGATCAATTGAATGCTACTATGGCACAGGTTGCTGGAAATACAGGTAATACAGCACAAACTGACGCCTTACATAACCAAATAAGTACATTGAGACAATTATTAAGTGAAGCCAAACGTACATATAGAGTAAGTCGAGATTTAAGGAACAATACAGTATAACAGGTAAATAGTAATATACTCATATAATGAGATTAAGGAAAACGAATGAGTTGGAAAAAATATTTTAAAACAGTAGATACAGGCAACCTAAGTCCATTAAGTGGAGCACAAGGTGGAATGGCTGATACTAGTTTTAGAAACTACCAGAGCACACTTCCAGAAGTTTATGTTGGACATCCGAATAGAATTGAGAGATATAACCAATATGAATCAATGGATATGGATTCTGAAGTAAATTCTGCTATTGATATTTTAGCAGAGTTTTGTACTATGAAGTCAGATGAGAATGGTACACCATTTACATTCAAATTTAAAGAAAAGCCAACAGACACTGAAATGGCTATTTTGTCAGAACAGTTGAAAAACTGGACAAGTTTAAATGACTTCAACAAAAGAATTTTTAAAATTTTCCGTAATATAATAAAATACGGAGATCAAACTTTTATTAGAGATCCAGAAACTTACGAATGGTTTTGGGTAGAACCACAAAATGTTACTAAAGTTATTGTTAATGAAGCAAAAGGCAAAGCACCTGAAGTTTATGTACTGAAAGATATTGCTCCTAACTTTGAAAATTTAACAGTAACAGCACCACAGCACACTGAAACAGCGGCAGTACAGCCTAGTTCAACTACAAGTGGATATCAAGGTGCTGGAAACTATAGTGGTAGACAAACAGAAGTAAGGGAAAATTCTATAGAAGCAGATCATGTTGTACATTTGAGTTTAACTGAAGGCTTAGATGCTAATTGGCCTTTTGGAACAAGTGTCCTAGAAAACATTTTTAAAGTATTCAAACAAAAAGAATTATTAGAAGATGCTATTATTATTTACAGAGTACAAAGAGCACCTGAACGTAGAGTATTTTATATTGACGTAGGTAATATGCCAACACATATGGCAATGGGGTACGTTGAAAGAGTTAAAAACGAAATACACCAAAGACGTATACCTACACAATCAGGTGGTGGTAATAATATGATGGACGCTACATATAATCCGTTGTCTATTAATGAAGATTATTTCTTCCCACAAACAGCAGAAGGTAGAGGATCTAAAGTTGAAACATTACCAGGTGGTGAAAACCTAGGTGAAATATCAGACTTAAAATACTTTACTAATAAACTGTATAGAGGTTTAAGAATACCAAGCACTTACTTGCCAAGTTCACCAGATGATGGATCAAACACATTTGTTGATGGTAAAGTAGGAACAGCATTAATACAAGAACACAGATTTAATCAATACTGTATGAGGTTACAAGGATTAGTAGCAAGTACATTTGATAGTGAATTTAAACTTTGGTTACGCTGGAGAGGTATTAATATTGATGCTAGTATTTTTGATATACAACTTAACGAGCCTCAAAACTTTGCTAGTTATAGACAAAGCGATATTGATGCTAGTAGGATTAACAACTTTTCACAAATGGAAGGTACAGCATATATTTCTAAACGTTTTGCTTTACAACGATTCTTAGGTTTAACTGAAGAAGAAGTAAAAGAGAACGAAAGACTGTGGAGAGAAGAACAAGGTGATTCTGAAAACAAAATTGGTTCTAGTAGTTTAAGAAGTGCTGGATTAACACCTGGCGGCCTAGGATCTGATATAGATAACCTAGGTGGCGATGCTGACCTAGATGCTGGTGCTGAAGTCGGCGATGAAGCCGGAGCGGAAGGCGGAGAACCTGAAGCAGATGCAGGCGGCGAAGGCGATATTTCCATATAATATCACTAAATAAAAGTATGAGTGCTAACGGTATTTCACATTTACAATACAAACGCCAAAGACAAGAGCAAAAACTTAAATTAGCGGCGGAAAAAAGAGCGGCACAAGGTAAGCCAGCAACACTTGTAAAAGGTAGATTACCGTCAATGTACAAAGCGGGCGATAATGATGAAGAAAGCAGAATTATTAATTCTAATTCAAGCGGACTAATTGCTGGTCGTCCTTGGAAAGAGTAAGGTGTACTATGAAATTATATGAAATGTTAAACACTGGTGAAGACAATCCATATTATGATGGGGAAAAAGACAATAGTTCTCTACAGAGTGGTGACACAAGAAAATCCAAATTAACACTTGGACAGATCAACAGTCTAAGAAAAATGTATGATGCTAAACGCTTTGAGAAAAGTCAAATGATTGAAAAAATTAAGGCTCAATATGGAGCAGAATCAGGCGAACAAGGCGGATTGTAACAAATTTTTAACAATTATCCAAAAAACCTTTAAAAATATACTATTATAACTAATTAACATAGTGTTTTTTGTAAATACTAATACGAAAAATGCGCCATATCTCAGAAAAGGAGTCAAAAATGAATGACAAATGGAAATCACTCGTTGACCTAGTAGTTAACGAAGAAGAGGATAAGGCTAAGGAACTTTTTCACGAGATTGCTGTCGAAGAATCACGTAAAATTTACGAGAATTTAATCGACGAAGAAGATCTTGCTGATATCGAAGAAACTGAAGCAGTTGAAGAAAAAACTGAAGAAGTAGACGAAGCGTCAGACGAAGAAAAAGTTGATGAAGCCAATAAATCATCAGAATCAGTTGAAGAAGCGTCAGACGAAGCAGTAGAAGAAAACTTTGCATCAGACGATGAAACAGCAGATATGATTGATGACATTAAAGCAGATGAAGTTGGCATGGAAGCAGAGGACGAGGACAAAGATCCTGAGGACGATGCTGAAGACATGGCCGGCGACATGGACATGGGCGACGATAATGACGGCGAAGATAAAATGAGCGACGACGATGCTGAACGCATGGAAGACGAACTTATTGATCTACAAAGTGCTATTGACGACCTAAGAAGTGAATTTGAAACAATGACAGGTAAAGAAGCAGATGCTCCTGAAGGCGAAATGGAAATGCCAGCAGAAGAAACAGCAGAATTACCAGTTGAAGGCGTTGAAGAAACTTCAGAAGAAACAGTAGAAGAAAAAGCAGACGAAGAAGTAAAAGAAGATGAAGCAGAGAAGGTTGTTGAATACAAAGAAAAAGCACCTGCTCCTGTAACAACTTCAGACGCTTCTAAATCACCAGTAGCATCTTCAGGTAAAGGTGGTGTTAAAACTGGATCCGCTGACGAAAAAGGCAGACCAGCACCTAAGGCACAAGACATGGGTAGCACAACAAAACCTGATATGAAACCTGCTCCAAAGGCAGATCACGGTGATCATTCTGATAATAAAACTTCACCTGTAGCAAAGAAATAAGGATATAACAGTTATGAGGCCTTTACTACAAGAGAACTTAACTTTCGACCAAGCACAATTAGTAACTGAAAGTGCTAACGACGGTAAAGATCTATACATGAAAGGCATTTGTATTCAGGGAGGTGTTAAAAACGCCAACCAGCGTGTATATCCTGTTACTGAAATTACAAACGCTGTGAAGACATTAAATGACCAAATCGGTACAGGAACATCTGTTCTGGGTGAAGTAGATCATCCAGAAGGCCTACAAGTAAACTTAGACAGAGTATGTCATATGGTTGAAAGTATGTGGATGGATGGTCCAAACGGGTTTGGTAAATTAAAGATTTTACCCACACCAATGGGAGGCCTAGTGAGAACTATGCTTGACGCTGGTGTCAAGTTAGGGGTAAGTAGTCGCGGAAGCGGCAACGTCAATGAAGCCACCGGTGAGGTGAGCGAATTCGAGATAGTTACTATAGATGTAGTAGCACAACCCTCTGCACCTAACGCCTATCCAAAAGCGATTTATGAAGGCTTATTGAACATGAAACATGGTCATAAGGTTTTAGAAATAGCAAGAGAGGCTCAGCATGATGCTAAGGTACAGGGTTATTTAAGGGATGAAGTCTTAAGACTCATTCAAGAACTTAAAGTTAGGAGTTGACCAAAATGTTAGAAGTCATCAAACCATTGCTTGATAGTGATTTAGTAAATGAACAAACTCGTAACGAAATTCAAGAGGCTTGGGATAACAAGTTAAATGAAGTTCGTGAAGAAGTTCGTGCAGAACTTCGTGAGGAATTTGCTGGTCGTTATGAGCATGACAAACAAACGATGGTTGAGGCACTCGACAAAATGGTAACTGAAAACCTACAAGCAGAACTAGGCCAAGTGGTTGCTGAGAAAAAACAACTTGCTGAAGACAGAGTAAAGTATAATGCTAAAATGTCTGAAGCGGCTGAAAAATTCAACGGTTTCTTAGTTAAGAAATTAGCAGAAGAAATCCAAGAATTAAGAAGCGACCGTAAGTCACAATCTGCTAAAATGGGCAAACTTGAAAAGTTTGTGATCGAACAACTAGCAGGCGAGATTGGCGAGTTCCACAAAGACAAAAAAGATGTCGTGGAAACTAAAGTCAAACTTGTTAGCCAGGCGAAAGATCAACTTGATACATTGAAGAAAAACTTCATTGAAAAATCAAGCGGACTTGTCAAGGAAGCAGTTACTACTTCGTTAAGAGATGAATTAACTCAACTCAAAGAAGACATACAACAGGCTCGCGAGAATAATTTTGGTCGTAAATTGTTTGAAGCGTTCGCGGCTGAATACGGTTCTTCATATCTAAATGAAAATAAAGAGATGAAGTCGTTGGAAGACGTGATTGCTGGTAAAGACAAGCAATTGAAAGAGGCTTCTGAGAAATTAGAAGCATCCGAGACTGAAGTTAAGGCTCAACAGGCAAAGTTGAAGCAAGTTAACGAGAGCATCGAAAGAAAAGAAAAACTCAATGAAATGATGAAACCATTGTCTAATAAACAAGCGGACGTTATGAATAGTTTACTCGAAAATGTTGTAACAGATAAATTAAAATCTGCTTATGACAAATATTTGCCAGCAGTTCTGAAAGACGAAGCACCTAGTAAAAAAGTAATTACAGAGGCTCGTAAGGAAGTAACTGGAAATAAACAACAAAATAGTCAACAAAACGACGAATCTGTTATGGATCTTCGTAAGTTGGCAGGAATGTAATAAGGGAGACACTTAAAATGTCAGATACATTAATTGAAAACAAGTGGGACGAAACTAAAAGTGCTCTTATGGAAGGTTTAGAAGGTTCTTCCAAAACCACTATGAGCGTTGTTTTAGAAAACACCCGTAACTACTTGAAAGAGGCGGCGACTGCTGGTGCTACTGCTTCTGGTAACGTTGCTACTTTAAACAGAGTAATTTTACCGGTAATCAGACGTGTGATGCCAACTGTCATTGCTAACGAAATCGTTGGCGTACAGCCGATGCAAGGTCCTGTAGGACAAATTCACACACTTAGAGTTAGATATGCTGAAGCATCAACAGGGGCAACTGCCGTAACTGCTGGTGACGAGGCTCTATCTCCGTTCAAAATTGCTGAACAATATTCAGGCAACGATGGAGCAACAGGAGCCGGCGCTTCTACATCTGCTCTTGAAGGTATTGCTGGTAAGAAATTGAATATTCAAATCTTAAAGCAACCGGTTGAAGCAAAAACTAGAAAACTTTCAGCAAGATGGACTTTTGAAGCGGCACAAGACGCTCAATCAATGCATGGTATTGACGTAGAAGCAGAAATCATGGCGGCTTTAGCACAAGAAATTACTGCTGAAATCGATCAAGAAGTTCTTACTTCTCTACGTTCATTAGCGGCTACTGAAGAAACTTACAACCAAAGTGCTGTAAGTGGTACTGCTACATACGTTGGTGACGAACACGCGGCATTGGCTGTTTTAATAAACAGAGTAGCAAACAAAATTGCTCAAAGAACAAGACGTGGTGCTGGTAACTGGGCTGTGGTTTCTCCACAAGCATTAACAGTACTTCAGTCTGCTTCTACTTCAGCGTTCGCAAGAACAACTGAAGGTTCGTTTGAAGCACCAACAAACAACAAGTTTGTAGGTACATTAAACGGCGCTATGAGAATTTATGTAGACACTTATGCTTCTGATAACTCAGCAGTATTAGTTGGTTACAAAGGTTCAAGTGAAGCAGATGCGGCGGCATTCTACTGTCCATATGTTCCTCTAATGAGCTCAGGTGTAGTATTAGATCCTGATACATTAGAGCCAGTAGTTGGTTTCATGACTAGATACGGTTACGTTGAGTTAACAAACACAGCGTCATCTCTAGGTAATGCTGGTGACTACTTGGGCGAAATTGCTATGTCAAACATTTCGTTTGCTTAATAGTAAATTTTACCAATTTAGAAAGGGCCTTAGGGCCCTTTCTTTTTGACTATCCAAAAATTTCCAAAAAATCCAAAAAATCCAAAAAAAATGGTTGACAAAACAGCCAAAGTTTGCTATATTATAAACATAGCAACAAAAGAGTTATAAACTTTTGTTTATAGTGCTAGGAAGAGGGTCTTACCAGAGGCTCGAACTAGGCTAGTTAGGGGTGGTACCCAGGGTTGGTAGTAGAAATACGCTGATTCACATCGCTCTACCGAGCGGAACTAGGCTCCCTGGATTTAGAATGGTATCTAGTCGAGGGGTTGGGGGTGTAACCAAGTCCCTCCTATTTTGCTATATTAGTTTTGTCACTTAATAGACACGTTTTTACTCAAGGTTAGGTAAAAATAGAAAAGGTAAACTTATGTTTACCTTTTTTTATGGCCAAAATTAATAAATACTATTGTCATTAAACGTGCCAACAAACTGTTGGACTTATGGGGTTTTGACCCACCCCGTAGACTTAGAACGTCAAAGGAGAAAACAAATGGGAAGACCAATAAACAAAAAACATATGGGTAACGACGCTGGTTCGATCAAAGTAACTAGTTACAGAAGAACAGGACAGTCAGAATCACAATCAAACGGATTTTTAGTTTCACAAAGATCTGGTAGCAAATTTAACGTTTCATGTAATGGTACAGAAGAAGTACTTACACTTGTAAACAAGGCTCAAGGAGCATTAGCAGAAGGCGAATTTATTATTAACGCCGCTGATGATTCTTCAACTGTAAAACAAGTCACAAAACTTATGAACAGAACAGTTCAAATGGAAGGTGACGAGGTTGCTCAGTGGTCAACAGATGATTCAGGTTCAGACGGTAAAGTGTACATAGCACCAACATCGTAATTCATAACTGAATAGAACTTTCAAAATGACTGCTAATTAACTTTAGCAGTCATTTTTTTTGAGCGGTTAGCATGGAAAGAGCATTTATAATAGGTAACGGCGTAAGTCGTAAAGGTTTCGATTTAGAACAGTTAAGAGGCAAGGGTGTAATTTATGGTTGTAATGCTATATACAGAGATTTCATGCCTGACGTTCTTGTAGCAACAGACGATAAAATGAGAGAAGAAATAGAACTCTCTCCAATAAATCCCGATATAGCAATAAACATACCAAAAGAAATACCATTTTACACTCGCCGACCAAGCGAAAAAATTAAATGTCATATAGATAGACCTTGGCAAACAGCAGATTATCAAAATAATTGGAGCAGAAAAATTCCTGTTAATTGGGGATATAGTAGTGGTAATGTTGCTTTAACTTTGGCTTGTTATGAGAAATTTAATTACATATATTTAATTGGTCACGACTTAATAAGTGACACAGATAAAGTAAACAATATATACGTTGATACTAACAATTATAAAAAAAGTAGTATGCCTGCTACGTTTCATGGCAACTGGGTAGACCAAATTCGTAAAATTATGCTGAATTTCCCACTGTATAACTTCGCTAGAGTGGGTGCTTTGAACAATTTTATACCAGAAAGTTGGAAAGAATGCCCAAACCACAGAGAAATAACGTTTGAACAATTCTTAAATGAAATAAATAATGTATAAGGATAATTATTAATGGCAAAAACTTCTGAAAAACGCTTTGACGGACATCACAAAATTACCACTAGTGGTACGGATTCCAACGTTACAATTACAACACATACACTTACTGTATCTGGTAATCTTGTTACTACAGGAAATACAACTAGTGTAGAAACTACAAACTCTACTATCTCAGATAATGTAATTGTTTTAAACCAAGGTGAAACAGGTGCTGGTATTACAGCAACTACTTCTGGTATTGAAATAGAAAGAGGTACAGCAACTAACGTTAGTATAGTTTATGATGATAATGAAGATGAATTTAGATTTTTAGAAGGTACTAGTTTAACAGCAGTATCAGGTGGTGCTCCAACAGAAAGTACACATTTGGCAACTAAAAATTACGTAGATTCACAGTTATCAGGCGGCGGTGTTGTAACAGATAAAATACAAGAAGGCGACAGTAAGTTAGAAGTATTTGATGCTGGTTCTGATTTATACTTTGAAGCAAGATTAAACAATACTCCTGTTATGTTAATTGAAGCAGGACCTAGAGTAACAATTGGTAACATAGAATATACCACAAATGCTATAGAAAATATAAGCACCAATACAAATTTATCACTTAATACTCAAGGTACAGGAGAAATAGTTAGTAACGCTGTATTAAGATTACAGCAACAAGGATCAGATCCTTCAGCAACAGGTAGTACAAGTAAAATTTATGCTAAAACAGTTGGTGGAGGAGGTACAGGTGTATTTGTCCAAACACCATCTGGCACCCCTGACGAAATGGTAAGTAAAAGTAAAGCAATAGTGTTTGGATTAATATTTTAAGGAAAAGCAATGGCATTAGCAAACGCACAAATAACTGGTACTACACAAGGAGCGGCAACAACCGTTTATACTAGTACTAATGACTCTGCTACGACATCAATATTTTTAGCAAATAGTGATTCGTCAGCAAGAACAGTTTCAATTTATCTTGTGCCTAATGGTAATTCAGCAAGTGATCAAAATAGGATCATCAAAGATTTATCAATAGATGCTGGCGACACTTATATAATGAGTACTGAAAAAATTGTGTTATCAAATGGTGATACAATTCAAGCACACGCTTCGGTAACCAATGTAGTGTATGCTAACATATCTTTCGTGAGTATCTAATTATGGCATATTTTTTGAAACGTGGACGAACAACTACATACAATAGATCAATAAACATATCTGCTGGTACAACAGCAGAAAGGCCTTCTTCAGGTGTAAATGGTGACATAAGGTTTAATACAGACACTCAAAGAGTTGAATACTTTGACGGAAGTGCTTTTAGATCTGTTACACCACAAGGAACAAAAAATATCTTAAAAGATGGTAATGTGATAGGTGATGGAACAGCAACAAATTTTACAAACTTTTTTGCTACAGCACCAGTGGATGAAAATAATGTTATTGTAATTGTAGGAAACGTTGTACAAGAACCAGATCAAGCCTATACAATTTCAGGAAGAGATATAACATTTACTTCTCCACCTCCGAACACACATAGAGTTTATGCTTTAGTTGGATTTGATTCAACAGTTACTGACAATCTAGCATAATTGTCTTTATAGTGAGTTTTCAATATGATACCTATCAAAGGTTATTCTACATTCGATCCTTTAAAGCATTGTATGATAGGTGCTACCTACGGTAGAGAAACTTTTAGAGAAATTAAAAATCCAAAAATAAGAGGACCTCTTCAACGTATTGCTGATGAGACAGAAGAGGATTACCAAAAATTAGAATCTATTTTAAATGAGCATGATGTAACAACTTACAGACCTAATGTAAGTTTAAGATCTGAAGACAATCCGGACGGTAATCAACTTACTAGTAGACCTCCTGTAAGTCCTAGAGATCATTTTGCTGTTATAGGAGAAACCATATATGGTACAGATGGTGAAAGAGATTTCTATAAAGATCTTTTTAAACAAATTCCAAAAGAAAATCAATTTATAAAAGACTGGGCGTTTCCAGGAGGAACACTTATGACTACTGCTCAACTATGTAGAGTAGGTAAAGATTTATTTTGGGATCTAGTAACTATGCCTGATCCTGAGACAAATCCACACGTTTTATTTTTAAAGGAAAAATTTGAAAGTGAGGGATTTAGATTACATATTTCAAATAGAGGTTGGCACGGTGATGGCGGATTTTGTGTTGTTAAGCCTGGCGCCATTGTAAGCATATTTGAGATGCAAGATTATCAAGAAAATTTTCCTGGATATGAAGTTTGCTACACTGAAAATCATTGGACACAAATGGAAGAATTTACAGACGGTTGGGAAAATTTTAGAAACAAAGTAGATGATCAATGGTGGGTAAGAGGTGAAGAAGAAAATGATGAGTTTATACATCATGTAAACACTTGGTTAACTGACTGGGTTGGGTATGTTGAAGAAACTATATTTGATGTGAATATGCTTTCAATTAATCAAGACGTAATAATATGTAACAACTATAACAAACAAGTATTTGACTTCTTTAAAAAGCACAAAGTAGAACCTATAATCTTTAACTTTAGACATAGATATTTCTGGGATGGTGGCATACATTGTATAACTCAAGACTTCTACAGAGAAGGTGAGTTAACTGAATACATTACTTATAAGGCTAAATAACTGTAACATACCCGGGCTCACACAGGATTGAATTGAGGTGAAGGAGAGAAAATGGCCATAGGACGTATATCCGGTGCCATGCTCAAGGCAAACCTTGAGCGTTTAGGTACTGATTTAGCATTTGAAACGGATCTATTATATATAGATGTCGCGAACGATCGTATCGGTATCAATACTACTACACCTTCACAGAGCCTACAAGTTGATAATGTTACAATCAATAACAGTCAAATTAGAAGTACTAGTGGCAAACTAGACTTAGGTGCTGTTGGTGATATTTCAATCACTGGAGGAGGGTCTAGTCAAGTTTTAACCACTGACGGAAGTGGTAATTTAAGTTTTACAAGTATATCAGGTGGTGGATTAGTTACAGGAAGAGATGTAACTTTATCATATCCCGATGACAGTAGTTTATATCCAACAGGTGCTATTAATGATTGGACTTTTAGTACAAATGTATCAACAGCAATTGATGATCTAAATGAATTAGCACAAAACGTTATTAATAATACCGCTGTTATTAATGTTGATTTTACAGCAGATACAACTAGTGGTGCCCAAGGTACTACAGTTACATTAACAATAACAGCACAAGGTAATCCAAATAGGTATACAATTAATTGGGGTGACGGAACAACAGATACAGCCGTTACTGATAGTACACCTTCACACACTTACAACGACAATACAGGAAGTCCTTTCTCTGTAACTGTAACTGCTTTTAATAACAGTGGAGTAGGCAGAGGAAGTTCTATTAGCAAAACTAGAACAGACTATATTAGTATTTTTGGTCCAACACCGGTTGTAAGTTTTGCGGCCTATGCCAACAGTGCTGGTGGATCACCTATTACATCATGGGACGATGGTGCTACAATTTATTTTGAAAACACAACAACAAATACTTCAGGTGCTACGGTACAATATACCTGGGCGTGGGGTGATGGATCAAGTGATGATGTTTTATCAAGTGATTCAGTAAATGGTGGTGTTGGCGGCGGAAGACTAGCACATACTTTTACAACAAGCACAGAACAAGAACAGAGCAGAACAGTTTCATTAACACTTGATGCTCATAACCAAGCATTGCCAAGTGACATACCAACCAGTGCCAATGCTGTATACAAAATTTATGATACACATACTCCTGAGGTTGCTTTAAATGACAACAGTGGTATTAATGAACTAGGAACAAGCGGACACCCAGTTACATTTACAAACAACACAGAAAGTACAATAGGTAATTTTTCTACATATGGTATACAATACAGATATAATTTTGGTGATGGTACAAATCAAACAATAAACACAGGTACTGGAGCCGCGGGTGATACAGGAACAAGTTCACTATCACACACTTATACTTTAAGTTCAAGTGATCAAAATGCTGGTACACCAGCAGACTACACAGGTAACTTAGAAGTTATTAGTAGTCATACAGGTTCTCCATTTGCTTCTGCTAATTTTACAGTTCACGTTGAACCAGATATGAGAGCCAATTACACTGCTTCTGCTGTTACAACAAGTGACAGAAGTGGAGATAACCAATATGACTTATACGACTTTACAGATTTAAATGGTAACAATAGAGCATTAGTTACTTTAACAAATTCAACCCTACCCAGTGTTACAGGAGCAAACTATACTATCGATTGGGGAGATTCTAGTACAAATGATACACCAACTGAAGATGGTAGTACACCGGGTACAATTGGTAATGCTATTACTCACAATTATGCTGGCACTGGAAACGGAAGTAAAAATGTTAGTTTACAAGTTTCAGCAACGCCTGATTTAACAGCACAAACAGATACAGATAGCGATTTAACATTTACTATTAATGCTACACCGGCTGTACCGGCAGGAGTAAGTTCTAAAACATTAAGTATGAGTACTTCAAGCACTGGAACGTCACCTCTATTGGCGGCCAATGCCACAGATAACACAGGTGGCCAAATACCAGCAAATGGATCTAGTGTAACAAGATACACAGGATCAGGTACTGTACAAACAAACGTTATTAATGATGCTTACAATTCATTTACAGGACAAACTGCTACAGCAAAAGTAAATGGTAGTGATAGTGGAGCAAAAACATTTACAGCAAGTGATAATGAGACAGGCACATTTACCAGTCTTGTAGTAACAGCAGAAGGTGACGCTCATGACCAAATTTCTTCAAGCACATATCCAAGTCATTTTTACAAAGTATTCACAGCAAGAGTTGATCACAGTTTAGGAAGTTTAAGTAATGGATATAATGATTTTCAAATAAGTCACAATACAACAGGAGATACAAACAGAGTTGGTTTTGTATTAGATGACTTAACAACGACACCTGTAGTAGATTTAAGCAGTGCTACACTTACACAAAATAACGCTGGAACATTTAGATATATTTCTGGTATACCTTATTACAATTCAGGTTCTCCTACTTTAACTTTAGCAGGAACAGAACTTTATCAATGGATAGGACAAACATACAGGAATACTAGTTCACCTTTTGAAATTGCTAGTGGTACAAATGATGAAAGCACATCTAGTAGTGTTATTTCAACACAAACAAAAACTTATGCTAACTTAGATGGAACATCGACATATTTAAGTAGTGGTATTCCTATTGCTAACACAGGTAAAACAATAGGAACAAAATATGCTATTGGTGATCAAAGTATTGCTATAACAAGTTCAAGTGTTGCGGCAGTTGAAACAATAAAATTTAGAGCAACAAATGTAAACGGTACAGGTAGTTACGCTGAGCTCTCAGGTACTAAAATACAAGTACACACAGCATCGCCAAGTGGAATACAAGAAGATAGTATTGCTGTTCCATCTAGTTTAGGTAATGGTGTGTTTACTGACAATGGTAAAAGAATTCAAGGTGTAAGTACAGCAAGTGATACACCTACTTACAATGGTTCAACAGATTTTTATACATCAAATGCTTGGAGTGGTGCAGTTACAGTAGCAGGTACACAAGAAGCAATTACACGTTTTGGAACAATAAAACATTTCACAACAGATTTAAGTTCTGGTTACTTACCAGTAGGTCCTGATTTGAATACAGGCAGAAGTGGATCACAATATTATACTTTTGCTTTCCGTAGACAGGTTGTTGCTAATATTGATATTAAGATGACAGCACCTAGCGGTATTGAAGGCTGTTGGATAGCATTACCAGGAACTGCTATAGATTCTAGTTCAGGCATTAATGGTTGGTTAGAATGTACAGCACAATACAACGGAGTTGGGTTACCAGGATCAGACACAGGTAATGGTGGAAATGGATCTAATGGTTGTGCCTACACAGGTGGTGATGTTATACCAATTAATACAGCAATTAGTAGTGGTGAATACCAAATGACATTAGGTACAGAAAATATGTCTAATGCTACAGGTAATGTTATGCTGGTAAGAATTAAATTAGGAAGTGGTGATACAATCACTTCATTAAGTATTGGAGTCGCATAATGGCTATAACTGACTCCCAGAAAATTGACTACATTTGGAAAAAGGTTGGTTATGGTGCTACTAAAACTGATACCAATGCTAACAAACTTGCTCCAAACGAAGCAATACCATCTCCGCTTTTAGTTAGAGGTGATAGAGTATGGCAACAAGCGGCCAGTATTCCAGGTGTTAGTCCTAGTAGTAGTTCGGGTGTTGTTACTTGTTATAAAGGTACAGCCGTAGTAGAAACAACTGCTGATGCTACAGCAACACAGAACAGAACTTGGAAAACAGGATTAACTGATTGGATACCTCCACAGTTTGGATCTACTTATATTGTAAATGTTTACATACACACATCAGGTGATGCGGCCAACGCCGCTAGTATTAGTAACAGGGTATTTGTTACAGGTTCTGGTAATAATGACGAATGGTTCTTTGATTATGAATCAGGTGTTATAAACTTTATTGGTACAAACTTACCAAATGGTAAATCATTTACAGGTAAGTCTGTATACATTGAAGGAGCAAGATACACAGGTCCTTTTGGTGTTGGGTCTGGTAGTGGATCTAGTTTAGGCGATATCACAGCAGAAAGCACAACACTCTTTACACCTACTAACTCGGACTTAATTTTAGAACCACAAGGCACAGGTAAAGTAAAAATTAATTCTACAGAATCACTTTTATTACCTGTAGGTACAACAGCAGAAAGACCAGGAAGTCCTACAGAAGGTGAAATAAGATACAACAGTACATTAGATATAGTTGAAGTTTATAAAAACGGTGCTTGGGTAAGAGTTGGTGACCCAGATACTGCCACACTTGCCGTAGATAACTTTTCAGGTGATGGATCAACTACTGATTTCACATTAAGTTCTAGTGCTTCAACTAATACAATTTTTGTTACATCAAATGGTGTGGTACAGCACCCAACTAATGCTTATACAGTTTCTGGTACTACTTTAAGTTTTACAGAAGCACCTGTATCTGGTGACGCTATAAGTGTTAGGATTTTTTCTAACATAACTAATTTAGATAAAGTAGTAGATGCTGATGGTGATACATCTATTGAAGTTGAACGTACAGCAGACGTTGATACTGTTAATGTTAAAGTAGCAGGATCAGATAAAATGACAGTTTCTAGCACACTTACTTCACATAACCAAGTAGTTAGATTTGCTAGTTATACTACTACACAAAGAAACGCTTTAACCGCCGCTAACGGTGACATTATTTACAATTCTACAACCAATAAATTCCAAGGTTATGCTAGTGCTACTTGGGTCGATTTACACTAATTTTTATCTGATCTGATAATATTATTACCTATATGATAAATATGATTATCGTGCTTTACTCTCTTGTAAAGCAAGGGAAGTAGTAATACTTAAATTACATTTGCTCAGCACAAGCCTGTGTAGGCCTGGGGCGAAAAAACTGTGTAAGTGTAATTAAAATCCACAAATTTTAATAAATACATTTACATAGAACATTAATTAATGTAAAGGAGTTGTGGAACTATGCCCGTAACAAGAATTAAAGAGAATCAGATAACTGATTTAGCAGTTACCACGGCGAAACTGGCAAATAATGCCGTTACCGCTGGGAAACTTGCTAACAACATAACTTATGGTTCGAACTTAATAATTTCAGGCAACCTTACTGTAAGCGGAACAACAACAACGGTAGATTCAACAAATACTACTGTTGCTGATCCATTAATGGTTTTATCATCAGGAGCAACTGGCTCAGCCACTGTTGACTCAGGTAACTTGACAGAACGTGGTGACGACGCCAACGTGTTTATTGGATGGGACGAAAGTGCCGACCAATTCGTTGTAGCGACTACTACAGAAACAGGTTCAACTGCTGGTAATATCACTATTAGTTCATACGCCGCTTTCCAGGCAGGTTCAGTAATTATTGACGATACAACCATAGACAGTAATGGAATAACAACATCATCAGGGGATTTTACAATCAACCCTGCTGGTAACGTAGCAATGGGCAGTAATAGAATTACTGGCGTTGCTAACCCATCGGCTTCAACAGATGCGGCAACAAAAGCATACGTTGATAGTCAATTGGGAAGTGCTACAAAACTAACAGAAGGTAATACATCTGTTACCGCTAGTGACTCAGGCACAGGAAGTGTAATAATGGAAGTTGATTCAACTACAGTATTCACTGCCGCATCAACAGGCGTTACAATGTCATCAGCAGTCGTATCAGACTTAACTGATAACAGAGTAGTAATTGCTGGTACTGCCGGTGCTATCGAAGACGATGGTAACTTTACTTTCGATGGTACTACATTAACAGTTGGACAAACTACTATTGCTCAAGCAACAGGTAATACAACAGTTGGTGGTACATTAGACGTAACTGGTATTACAAACATTAACTCAACTGCCGCTTCATCAAGTACAACAACTGGTGCTTTGATTGTTGATGGTGGTGTAGGTGTCGCTGGCGACATTTACGGTGGAGATGTTTTAAATATCGCAGGCGCTACTACATTACAAAGTACACTATCGGCAGGTAACACTGACGTTGGAACTTTAGATGCTAGTGGTGTAGCAAACTTTAACGCTACAACAACATCTACTACTAACACATCAGGTGCTGTCATAATTGACGGTGGTTTAGGTTTAGCAGAAAACTTAAACATGGGTGGTTCGTTAGATGTAGATACAAATGCAACAATCGCAGGAAATATCCAAGTAGACGGAAACTCTACAATTGGTTCAGCATTGTCTGACACGATTGCTTTAAACGGAACTATCAGTTCTGATATTACAGCATCAAGTGCCACTGGTGACAAACCAGTGTTCAAAATGACAAACACTAACGCTGATGCCAACGGAGCAATTATCCAATTAGTAAAAGACAGTGCTTCACCGGCTGATGATGATACCTTAGGTACTATTCAGTTCTTAGGTGATGACGATGGCGGAACCGCGGCAACTTTTGCTAAGATTGATGCTCAAAGTTCAGACGTATCAAATGGTTCTGAAGATGGTATCTTACACTTCAAAGTTTTAAGAGGTGGATCTGAAGAAACTGCTTTAAGAGTAGGTTCTTTGGTAGATGGTACTAGAGCGATTAGAGCTCATGCTTCATACTCACCAAGTGATAACTTAGACTTAACAACAAAAACTTACGTTGATGCTCAAATCTCTGCCGCTGGAGCAAGTATCTCTCAAGGTGACACAAATGTTACTGTAACAGATACTGGTTCAGATGGTAAGATTGCTTTCAATACTGACGGTACTGAAGTTGGTTCCTTTGATGGATCAACATTTACTGCTGGCGGCATGACATTTAATGGTGGTGCTATTGCTAGAGGTGGTTCAGATATTACTATGTCTGAAAACTTTATCATTACTGGTAACTTAACAGTTAATGGTACTACTTCTACAACAAACTCAACTACTGTTACTGTTGATGATCCAATCTTTACACTAGGTGGCGATTCTGCTCCTGGTTCAGATGACGGTAAAGACAGAGGTATTGAATTTAGATACTATGATTCACAAGCAAGAATAGGTTTCTTCGGATACGATAATTCAGCAGAAGAATTTGTATATCTAAAAGACGTAACTAACACTTCAGAAGTTATGGCAGGTACTGCCGGGAACATCAGTGTTGGTAATGTAAAATCAACAAACTTAACAGCAGGTCGTGTTGCTCTAGCAGGAACAAACGGTGTTATCGAAGATAATGCTGGTTTAACTTTTGATGGAACAAACCTAACTACTACTGGTGAATACATTGGTGCTACACTTAACATAAGTGGTGCTGGTGATGTTGGCGGTGACTTTAGTGTTGCTACTAACAAAATGACAGTAGCGGCGGCTTCTGGTAACACAGTTATAGCAGGAACATTAGATGTTACAAGTAACACTAACATTAATGCTACAACAACTTCAACAAGTGCTACTTCAGGTGCTCTTATTGTTGACGGTGGTGCTGGTATTGCCGAGAACTTATTTGCTGGCGGTAATTTAGGTATTACTGGTACAGGTACAATAGGTTCTACTTTAGGTGTAACAGGTCTTATCACAGCAAGTGGTGGTTTAACTGTAGCGGCTTCTCAGTCGATCTCAATGGGATCAAACAGAATCCAAAACGTTACTAATCCAGCAAGTGCTCAAGACGCGGCAACTAAGGCTTATGTTGATGCTCAAACAGGTGCTACAACAAGATTAGTAGAAGGTAATACAACTGCTACTGTTTCTGATTCAGGAACAGGTTCATTTGCTGTCGAAGTTGACTCAACTGCTGTATTAACAGCGGCTTCAGGCGGTGTTACAATGAACAGTGCTACTGTATCTGACTTAACTAACAATAGAATTGTTATTGCTGGTACATCAGGTGCTTTAGAAGATGACGCTAACTTTAGATTCAATGGTACAAACTTAGACATTGGTTCTTCAGGAAGTGAAACTTTCCAAGTAGTGGTAGCAAGTGGTAACACAACTGTTGGTGGTACACTAGACGTAACTGCTAAAGTTACAGCGTCCGCGGCTCTTGAAGTTGACGGCGAGGCTACATTAGCAAGTGCTGTTATTGAAGACTTAACAAACAACAGAGTGGTTATTGCTGGTACAGGCGGTATTGTTGAAGATAGTGCTAACTTAACATTTGATGGTACAACTTTAACAACTACAGACTTAACAGTAGACAACATTGGTATTGACGGAAACAGCATTGTTTCTGATTCAGGACAATTGATACTTGAAGGTCAAGCAAGTTCTAGCATTGTAATCAACGAAGCAGGTAACGACGTAGACTTTAGAGTTGAAGGTTCAGGTGCCGCTAACGCTTTATTTGTAGAAGGTTCTACAGGTAACGTTGGTATTGGAACAGCAACTCCAAACAGTGGTACTTCATTACACATAAATGGTACTGATAGTATGTTACTTCCGGTTGGTACAACTGGTCAAAGACCTGGTTCTCCAGCAACTGGTATGTTTAGATTTAACACTACTGGTGGAAACATTGAGGTATATACTGGTTCTGAATGGAACGCTGGTGCTGACTTTACAGTTATCACAGCAGACTCATTCAACGGTGATGGCTCAACTGTAGCATTTACACTGTCAACAACAGGTACAACTGCTACAACTATTGTTTCACTAAACGGTGTGGTCCAAATACCTACTACTGCTTATGGTGTATCTGGTACAACATTAACATTTACAGAGGCTCCGGCTTCCGGCGATGTTATTGATGCTAGAGTATTAACAACTACTTCAACAATCACATCGATGCAAGATGCTGATGCTGATACTAAAGTAGAAGTAGAAGCTACATCTGATGCTGATGAAATTCAATTCACAGCAGGTGGTACAGCGATTGCTAAAGTAACAAGTGCTGGTATCATACCTAACGTTAACTCCAACGGATCAACAGGTTTTGATTTGGGTGCCTCAAACGCTCAATGGAAAGACGTGTATGTATCTTCAGGATCTTTATACGTTAATGGTAAACAGGTTGTTCAAGACGACAGTGGTACAATTACTGTCCAAACTGACGCTAACCAAAACTTGAAAGTTACAGGTGGTAGTGGATCTGGTATATTACAACTAGACGCTGGTTCAGGTATCCAACTTCTAAGAACAACTACAATGGGTTCTGGTGTTGGTATCAATGCTCACGCTGATGATTCAGCAACTGGTGTATTACTTCCAGATGGTGCTAAAGCGGCAAACGTTACAATTACTGGTAACAGTGTTAAAAACGATGTCACTAACGAAAACCTAGTGTTACAATCAAACGGAGCAGGTATTATTCAACTTAACGACGAAACTACTTGTACTGGAAACATGATTGTATCTGGTAACTTAACAGTTAACGGTTCAACTACAACTGTATCCTCAACTAACACAACAGTTGAAGATCCGCTAGTAATATATGCTACTGGCCAATCTGGTACTCCATCATTTGATGCTGGATTTGTTGTAGAGCGTGGATCAAGTACTAACGCCGCATTTATTTGGGACGAAAGTGCTGATCAGTTCGCGGCAGTGAACACTTCAGAGGATGGTACAACAGCAGGTAACGTAACTATTTCTTCATATGCTAATATGAGAGTAGATACACTTACTGGTACTGCTACAGCGGCACAATATGCTGACTTGGCAGAGAACTACTCAGCAGACGCCGAGTATGCTCCAGGTACTGTAGTACACTTTGGTGGCGAGCATGAAGTCTCAATTTGTGACATAGATGCTTGTAGAAAAGTCGCTGGTGTAGTTACATCTAATCCTGCTTACTTAATGAACGCTGAAATGGAAGCAGACAATGTATGTGCTGTAGCACTACAAGGTCGTGTACCGGTTAAAGTAACTGGTAAAGTTTCTAAAGGTGACATGATGGTAAGTAACGGCAAAGGTGGTGCTAGAGCCGAAGAAGATCCAAAAATGGGATCAGTAATTGGTAAAGCATTACAAGATCATGACGGTGAAGAAGGAATGATCGAAGTAGTCGTTGGAAGACTGTAATACACAAACCACAACTCGAATTAACTATAAAAAGGGCGGCTATGTCGCCCTTTTTTACTGACCAACAGTTACATTATTCATAAATACAATACTATCCAAAATAATTTATAAGTAAATATATGCTAGGAAAAACCTCAGATCAATATGATGGTGAATATTTCATCACAGGAATAGAAACCAAAGACGGAAAAAGAACAGAAACGAGAGAATTTATTCCTCGTACAGTCTTTAATGAAACTCATTTAGGCTATGCTGTTTGTATAGGCAATGGTGAAAGTAGAAAATCATTTAGAATTGAATTATTAAAAGGACACCAAGGTGGACTTTTAGGTTCAAAGTCTTTACAAAGTTATGGATGTAACGCTTTAAGTAGAGAATTCAAACCGGATTTTCTTGTAGTTGGAAACTATTTGGCAGAAGAAGTAGCAGAAAGTACAGAGTATTCTAGTATACCTTATGCTGATGAAAATATTGTATATGCTACCAGTAGCATCTGTATGAAGTATCCAGGTAAGTTTAATCTAGTACCTGGTAATTTAAAAATGGATGCTGGAAGTACAGCGGTGTATCTTGCTTGTTTTGATAAACATCATACAGTCTATATGTTAGGATATGATGGACAAACTCCAAACTACAATAATAATTTGTATGCTGGTAGTCCAGGATATATGCCACATGAGTATGACGTGCCAGATGTCAAATGGAAAAGTAATTTATGTAGAATATTTGGTTCCTATCCAAATACACAATTTATTTGGGTAAATGAAAATACTCATATGTTTCCAGAAGACTTTAATTGGTACAAAAATGTAAAAGTAATCAGTTATAGACAGTTTATTTCAGATGCTGATATAGGAAGTTTTGATCACAGATCAAAATGATTTACTAAATTTTTAATCTTTTCACCAATAACATCGATATTTAAAGTAGTATACAAACCAGGATGTAATGGTTTGGGGAAATGATCAATGTCAACCCAACAGTAACCTATATGTTCAAAGTTCAAGTTAGGGATAAATTCATCTTCAACGATGTTTACAAAAGTTTCGTAAACAAAGTTATTTTTTGTGTTTGTAAATTTTTCTATAGGTACAGTTTTAATAATATCTACTTGGCCAATTTCTTCTGTAATTTCTCTTTTCATTGCTTCATAGACAGTCTCACCATCATCAACCTTGCCACCTACAAGTGCCCAAGTATGTTTATAAGTTTTAGTATCTCTTAAAACAAAAAGAAAACGATTTGTTTTTCTTGCCCAAAAGAGGCATCCTACACTGTTTAAAGTACTAGTCGCCATTGTCCGGGTTGATATTCGCCTTCGAAACTTTTGACCCATTTTGTTTTTTCCCATTTGTATTGAATTCCGGTATTACTATTTGTTAAGTATTCTATTGTCTCGTCTTTTGTACTAGCATCAAATACAATTTGCCATTTGCCGTTACTGTACTGTATAATATCATTTGAACTTGCTACAAGTTCTTCATTGTTTGTACCTTTCCAAGCATCAGCACCATCTGTATTTTTTAAGTCACCTATATCTGCTACTAGTAGATAACGTTGCCCTTCTGCTGAAGCAGGTAAACTTACACCAGGTCCTTTTTTCTGTGGATTAATTATAGCATTTACAGTTCCTAATGTATTGCTTGGTATAGTATCAGCGTCTACATTAAAAATTAAAATGTCTTCATCTGTTGGATGATGAGCAACAGTACCAATTACTTCTTTACCGCTAGGTTGTGTAAATCTTAATTGACTAGTACCGTTGTTTAGTGTTGCTTGATTTTGTCCAATTAACCTACCAAAGTTACTAATGGTTGCTCGCCAACTAGGATCAATTTTAGGTGATTTAGATATAGTAACTCCGTGTATATCATCTTGTGTAGGTGTTTGCGATAATATTATTTGTGCTTGGTTACCTAATAGTATAACTGATCTTAATTGGGGTGTACAAACTAACCTGTTACCGTATAATAAGCCTAAATCTAAACTGCCTACTGTACCAGCATTGTCAAAAATACCGTGTGTAATTGTACGGATCACACCTAATTTTTTAATTTTAGCAGGAAGGCTTAACCATATAGGCATACTAAAATTTAAAGTAGCAATATCTATTTGATCTTCTGTGCCTTGTGGTATGCTTCTGCTAGTAAAGTTTTGTCCTGTAAGTTCTACATAACTTAAACTCGTCCAATCTATATAATTGTCTGTGCTTTGTATTTCTAAATCAGGATTAAACAAACAAAGTATTTGTTCTAATAATTGTAATTTTTGTTCTGTGTTACTGGTCCATATATCTACATTCATTTCTAATCTATAAGGAGTAGGCATAGGACGTTCAATAGTATATGCTTCGCCTTGTTGTTGTGTAAACTCACCAGTGTTCTCATCTAATCCTCTGGTTCTCACGTGCATTTTATCAACGAAACTAGGTTGTTGCATTCGATCTCTATCATAAGTTAAATTAGTTACATAACAAGTAATTAAAGGTACAGTAGGTATACCATTTTCACTATTATGTTTCATAATCGCCGCCGCTTGTCTACTACTATCACCATATCTAACAGGGACAGTATATAATGAGGTAGTACCGTCTCTATCAGTACCAAACTCTACTTGGTAATGACTAAACATTCTTACAAATTGTAAAATGAAACGTCTTATTTGTTCGTCATAGAAAAATGTTTTTGACATTTATTAATTTCCTTTTACAGCGTCAATTAAATCTTGTACTGTTTTGATATTGTCACCAACCTCTTGTGGTATTTTTACACCTAATGCTTGTTCAACTTTAATTACAACTTCGATAGTGTCAAAGTCGTCAGCACCTAAGTCATCTACTAGATGTGACTCTGGCTTAACATCATCTACTTGTAAATAATCTGAAACTATTTTTATAACTTCTTCCATTTTAGTCCTCATCAGGTTCTAATGCTTTACTTAAACCTGTTCTACTTGGTTTTGCTTTACCTTTGTTATCAACATAGGTACCAGTGTTGTTTATAAATCCATCCCTTTGTGATAAACCATCACCATCTAGTGTAGTTCTTACACTATCCTCAACTTTAATCCAACGATTTCCGTCATATCTAAATAATCTATTTGGTTTGTAGTCTAATCTTAGTACAAAGTCACCTTCAAGTGGACTTGTTGGAAAACTTATTGCTGTAGTAACAGGAAAACCATTTGGTGCTATCCCGTCACCTGTTAAATATCCACTTGTCCAACCACTTCCTGTTGGAGATAACGTTTCACTGTCTACTGATCTACTAGAACTTGCTTTTGTATTTGTGTCATCAGCAGTAAATCCTTTTGGATCTATAGGTTGCCCTTGACTATCTGTAGGTTGTACATAAAATTTTTCTGTATCGTAACCTGACTTAGGTACATATAATTTTGCTTGGTCAACTATGGATTTATTATGTTCTAATTCTCGTTTGTATGTACTTAAAAGATTTTTTAAACTGTTATTGTCATCTGATTTACCTAATATATCTCTATACTCTTGTGAATCTACTAATGGCGTACATTTTACTCTCCAAATATGTGGGTACCAAGTTGGTGAAAATCCTTCACTTGCTCTTGCCGCATCTTGTATTACATAATATCTTCTTAAGGCACCGTTTAAATCTTCATCTAACGGATAAAAATCTTTTAAGTGTGGTAATTCTAAAACATCACCACTCATTAACTTTCTACCTAAACCATCAACCATATCTTGCATATGAAAGTTAATGAATAATGTATCGTTTGCTAAAAATAATCCAAATTGTGTGAGATCAAAGTCTATGTCCTGTACGTTGTATATACCCCTTAATTCGTACACAGAGGTATCGTACTTACGATCTCTATTTTCTAAGAACAATAAGTCTTGTATTCTATTTTCTGTAATAGTATCATACTTTGGTTTTGTTTTATCAGAACCATCACTGCCAAAAGTACCTAAATATTTGTGAATGTTAACACCTGTGCCACCTACAGTGAACATTTCTCTAATTCTGTTGTCGTGAAAACTGTAATCAAACGTTTTATTTGGTTTGTACATAGATAATCTTGGCATATTTTTTTCCTAATCTTACGATAGTAGTATTTATCGGTTGACAACTTTCCGTAAGATGCTATAATATAACGTATTTGTATATATACGATTGACATTTTAGCCTAGGAGAATTCAAATGGCTTTTACTGCTTTAAAAGGAATACCACGTAAAAGAAAGGCGAAACGAGCGCCAAGCCGAAGATCACAACCATCTCAAGAGCCAACTTGGGAGAATTGGGAAGAACTTACTGGTGAACAGTACCACCGTAAACGTACGGCTTCACATCAGTGGTACTATCAAACTTACAAACCATCAGATTTATATCCTTTTGCTTTCCAGTGGATGGAGAAAAATGGGTATAGTAAAGATGATATTAAAGCGGCCAAGTCGGTAGAACAGTGGAGAATTGGTCAAGTGTTAGCGATTAACTGTAGGTTAATGTTACAGGGTATGCCAGACTTTAATCAAAAAGAAGATGACTATTGGCAAACACTTGCTGGTACTATGGGAAATGTAAGACCTGTCTCTGAATTTATTAAAAAGCAATTAAAAACAGTAATTGAAATTGGCAAAACAGTAGTACAAGAGAAAAAAGTAGAAGAAAAAAAGAACAAAAACGTATATGTACCCTCAATACAAGAAAGACTAAAAACAGCATCAATGTCAATGACTATTCCTTTAGACGAAGTCCTAGAAAAACCTACAGAAGAATTAGATATCAAAGACTTTAGTCCTCTCAAAATACTTAGACAAAAACAAGCAAAGGCAAATCATGCTAAAATTATCAAAGATTTTTATAATGATGAAATGATTGAACTTGAAGAAGTATTACACAAAGTTCCTGCTAATATAAAAAGTAAATGGACTGAACAAGAACAAGATTGGCACGATCAATTACTAGAAGCATACAGTCTTTTTGATGTAAGTGATATTAAAAAGAAACACAAAGCCTTAAAACTTGTTGTTGATGCTTGTGATATGATTATAGCAGAAGGTAAACTGACAAGGAAGCCAAGGAAAGTAAAACCAAAGAGTGCTGAAAAACTAGTAGCAAAATTAAAGTACAAACAGTCAGATGAAAAAACTGCTCTTGTAAGTATTAACCCTGCTGACATTATAAAAGCAGAAGAACTTTGGGTATACAACACCAAAACTAGAAAGATAGGAAGATATATTACAAGTGTTTTTGATCCACAAAAACAAAAACGTGAAGGCACAGGGTTAGAAGTTAAAGGTACTACTATAATTAGGTATGATGAAAAAGAAAGTATTAGCAAAACACTTCGTAAACCTGCTGAACAACTTGCTGAATTTAAAAAGTGTGGTAAAATACAACGTAAAAAGTTTTTTGAAGGGATTAAAACTACTGAAACTAAATTGAATGGGCGGATAAACCCAGATACTATACTACTTCTTACATAATGACATACGAAGATTTTAGACACAAGCAAAGAAAGAATTATGACGAAGATAATCTAATTGCTTATGCTTACAGAACAAGAAAATATTTTGTTGATTGTAATACAGCAATAGACATTGGTTGTGGTATTGGTTATCAAACGGCAAAATTAAGTAGACTTTTGCCTAATATAAAATTTATTATGTTAGATAAGGACGGTGATGAAGCACCTGTAAATTATAGTAAGACAGGTTATATTCATAATGATTTAAGTCTAACAACACAGTTTGCTAAACTTAATATAAATGGTGTTGTTTATAATATAGATGATTATAAATGGAATGACCCTGCAGAAATAGTGTACAGCACCTTAAGTTGGGGTTGGCATTATCCTATTGATGCTTATATAGGGCAAGTTTTACAGTTAAAACCACGATATATTATATTTGATAGCCGTAAAGAGCATAGAATTACCATTCCTAACTATAAAATTATAGATAGTTTTAGAATCAACCGTAAAGAAAACACTCTAGTTTACTCCCGCTCCTAGCATAAATACTACTACAGTAGGATAAAGATATGGCAAATACCGAACTTCAGACAGAAAAACAAAAACTAGTCGATTATATACGTTACAGTTTAGGTGATGGTATAGTTGATGTTGAACTTGACCCTCAACACTATGATATCGCTTTTAACAAATCAACAGATGTATATAGACAACGTAGTTCAAATGGCGTTGAAGAAAGTTATGGCTTTTTAGAATTAGTAAAAGACACACAAGAATACATATTACCAAGTGAAGTACAAGAAGTAAGACAAGTTTTCCGTAGAACTATTGGATCCAGTCAAGGTGATGGCGCTAATAGTTTTGAACCTTTTGAAGCAGGTTATGTAAATGTGTACTTGTTACAAGCAGGAAGAGTTGGCGGACTAGCAACATATGAATTGTTTTCACAGTACCAAGAACTGACTGCTAGAATGTTTGGTGGTCATATTAATTTTACATACAATCCTGTATCTAAAAAACTTACAATAGTTAGAAAAGTAAATGAAACTGGTGAAAGTGTATTGCTTTGGTTGTACAATTATAAGCCAGATGTTACACTACTTAAAGATCATAGAAGCAAACCTTGGATGTATGATTATACAAAAGCACAATGTAAGTATATGTTAGGTGAAGCAAGAAGTAAATTTGCTACTATTGCCGGTCCTCAAGGTGGAACAAGTTTAAATGGTGACGCTCTTAAACAAGAAGCGGCCGCTGAAATGGAAAAATTAGAACAAGATCTACTTAATTATGTAGAAGGCGGAACACCTTTAAGTTTCGTTATAGGTTAATTCCTAAAAATCCAAATTTGGCTATAAAAAACTTGACAACGTAAGTAAAATCAAGTATTATACTTGTATGCTTATTGGAATCTGTGGTTTAATTGGTAACGGTAAAGGTACGGTTGCTGATTATCTTGTTGAAAAACATCAATTTGAAAAGTTAAGTTTTGCTGATAGTTTAAAAGATGGTGTCTCGGCTGTATTTGGCTGGGATAGACAAATGTTAGAAGGAGAAACTGTACAAAGTCGTAAATGGAGAGAAGAAATAGATTTGTTTTGGACAAAAGAAACAGGTAGAGATATTACTCCTAGATTAGTACTACAGTTATTTGGAACTGACTGTATGAGAAACGGATTTTTTGACGGTATATGGGTAAGCCTAGTTAAGCAAAAGATTACACAAAATCCTAATAAAAACTATGTTATACCAGATTGTAGATTTTATAACGAATTACAAATGGTAACAGACTTAGGTGGACAAGCCTGGGAAGTTTGGAAAAGTGTTAAACGTCCTGATTGGTGGGAAACTGCTAAAAAAGATAACACAGAAAACACTAATAACATGGGTAAAAATCATCCTGAAGTTCATGCTAGTGAATGGCGTTGGGCAGGCTGGGACTTTAATGCTACTATCAATAATACTGGAACTATAGATGAATTATATGAGCATATTAATCAGGCACTAGATCACCAGCAGTAACACGCCAACCTTCATTTTTTATAGTTACTTTACAATTCAAACAAATAGTTTTTAAATTACTAATACGTTGGTTTGCTTTGTTACCATCAAGGTAATATATTAAAAAGTGTTCAGGGTGTTTGCTTTCAAATCCACAATGGTCACATTCTTTCTTTTTTTGATATCCTAGTGAACGATATGACGTAGGTTTTTTACTACTTCTAATACAACTGTCACAAAGTTTTCTATAGTAAATTTTGTTTTTTCTTTTATAATTTACCGCGGATGGTTTACCACATTGTATACAATTAGGCCTGCTCATACGAGTATTTATACGGTGGTGCCCTTTATAAAGGGCATTGTTTTTGAACATTTCTTGACAAAAACAATAAATACATTATATAAATTATAACCAATGTGAGGATAATAAAATGGCTTTAATATCACCGGGTATACAAGTAAGCGTCACAGACGAATCCCAATACGCTCCGACGGCGGTTGGTACGATTCCTATGCTTGTGATTGCTTCTTCCCAAGACAAGAAAAGTGGTACTGGTACAGGAACAGCGACTGGAACTACTAAGGCAAATGCCGAAAAGACTTATTTAATTGGTAGCCAAAGAGAACTAGTTTCTACATTTGGTGAACCAACTTTCTACAAATCAAATAGTGGTACACCGTTACACGGAAATGAATTAAACGAATATGGTTTAATGTCCGCGTACAGTTTATTGGGTGTTTCCAACAGAGCATACGTTACAAGAGCAGATGTTGACTTAGGTCAACTAACAGCGTCTTCTAGCAGACCTACTGGAAAACCAGCAAACGGTACATACTGGTTTGATACAAGTAAAACATTATTTGGTATACAAGTATGGAACGAATCAACACAAAAATTCAGTAACGTTGTTCCAAAAGTAATTACTGATTCAAACGATATTGATTCAAGTGTACCAAAAACAAGTTATGGTAATGTTGGCGATTATGCCATAGATGCTACTAACACACAGAATCCATTATTCTATAAGAGATTGAATAATACATGGATACAAGTGGGTACAAGTGCTTGGCAAAAAGCATTTCCAACTATTAAAGGTACAGCAAGTTCACCAACTTTAACAAATGGTCACTCTATTGTTATTAACGGAGAAACTGTAACTTTATCAGGTACAACATTAACACAATTAGCAACTGCTATTACAAACAAAGGTATTCCAGGAGTGTCTGGATCGGTTGTTAACAATAAATTAGAAATCATCGCTGACAACACTGCTACAAGTGATAGTTCAAATACAGGCGTTGTAGTACTAGCAAATGGCACTGGTTCAATCCTCACAGATGCAGGCCTAACAGCAGGTACTTACTATGCTCCAAAACTAACTATTGCTCCACACACTAGCGTTCCTGAATTTAGATCAACAGATACAAATCCAAGACCAAGTGGAAGTATGTGGATTAAAACTACAACACCTAACTTAGGTGCTAGTTTTTCGATTAGCAAATACAATTCAACAACAGGCTTGTTTGAGTCATTATCTGCTCCACTTTATCAAAACGATAATTTGGCAGGTGAGGGATTAGATAAAGCAGGTAACGGATTAAACATTGCCGAAGGTGCTTTGTATGTACAGTATGATCCAGGTGAAAATAACAGAGCAGGATTTAGATTTTATGTAAGACACGCCAAAGGTGCAACTAAGGCGACAGGTACAGCAAATCCAACTATGACAGCCGGTCATGCTTTTACTATTTCAGTAAGTCAAGCAAATGGAACAATGTCAACAGCACAAACTGTTACTTTAACAGGTACAACTGCTGAAACTTTTGTTTCTGATGTAAATGCTTTAGCGATTAGTAAATTAACAGCGTCAAGAGATGCTAAAACAAATGCTATAACACTACAACATGATGATGGTGGTGTTATTAAAATTAACGTAACTAACGGAACACCTTTCGGTGACGCTGGTTTCTCAAACACAATGGACACTGTTAAAGATGGTGCTTCTGCTAGTGAGTTTATAATTTCTAACTGGAAAACGTTTACTTACACAGCAGGTCAAACACAACCAACTAGCGATCCAGCAAATGGTACTATGTGGTACAACGGCGTATTTACTGACGCTGACATTATGATACACAATGGTACTGCTTGGGTAGGTTACAAAACTGTAACTTCAGATGCTAGAGGCTTTAACTTATCAAATACTGATCCAAGCGGTCCAATTATTTCAGCAAGTGAACCTACAGCACAAACTGACGCTACGGCATTAGTTTATGGTGATATATGGATTAACACTTCTGATATAGATTCTTATCCAAAAATTTACAGATGGGAATCAGTAGATAGTGAAGACAAATGGGTATTAGTTGATAACGGTGATCAAACTACAGAAGCAGGTATTTTATTTGCTGACTTTAGATATCATGACAGTGGTTCAGATGATGTTACTACAGCAGATGTAACACCAATTACTACTTTACAATCAAGTAGTTACTTAGACATTGATGCTCCGAGTGCCACTTTATATCCAAAAGGAATGCTAGGCTTTAACTTAAGAAGAAGTTCTGGTAACGTTAAACAGTACAAGAAAAATTACTTTAATGCTACAGATTATCCAGAAGATGTACTTCCAGCAGAGAAGAACGCTTGGGTAACTGTTTCAGGATTAAAAAATGATGGTTCACCATACATGGGTAGATTTGCTCAACGTAATGTAATTGTAGCGGCGATGAAATCAGTATTAGATACATCAAGCGAATTACGTGAAGAACAAAGAAACTTTAACGTATTGGCAGTACCAGGTTATCCTGAACTAATTCAAAACATGGTAAAACTAAACAACGAAAGACGTAACACAGGCTTTATTGTTGGTGATACTCCGTTTAGATTAGCACCAAACAGTACTGATGTTCAAAACTATGCTACAAATACTAAACTTGCTGTTGATAACAACGAAGATGGTTTAGTAACAGCAGATACATATTTAGGTGTGTTTTATCCATCGGGTAGAACTACAGACTTAGATGGTAACGGCATTGTTGTTCCACCTTCACACATGATCTTAAGAACATTAATTAGATCAGATGAAGCGTCTTTCCCATGGTTTGCTCCAGCAGGTACAAGACGTGGTGGTGTTGACAACGCTACAGCATTGGGATATATTGACAAGGCAGAGGGTGAATTTAAAACTGTTGGTATTAGAGAATCTTTAAGAGATACTTTATACGAAAACAAAGTTAACCCAATATCATTCTTCCCAGGTCAAGGAATATTAAACTTTGGTAACAAAACACGTCATGCTAGTGCTTCAGCATTAGACAGAATTAACGTGGCAAGACTTGTTGCTTATGTCAGAGAAAGACTAGGCGAAATTACAAAACCATTTGTATTTGAACCAAATGACAAGTTAACAAGAGACGAAGTTAAAGGTGTAGTTGAGTCACTAATGAACGATCTAGTAGCAAAAAGAGGACTTTTTGATTACCTAGTAGTTTGTGATGAAACAAACAACACAGCAGACAGAATTGATAGAAACGAACTGTATATAGACGTTGCTATTGAGCCTGTAAAAGCGGTTGAGTTCATCTATATTCCAATTAGAATCCAGAATACTGGTTCTATATCTGGTGTATAATAAAATAATTAATTAATTAAATAGGCCCTTTTTGGGCCTATTTTTTTGACCACAATATATGATAAATAATATTATAATAAAGGAGACGTTAAAATGTCAGTAAGTTCATTGAACAAATTTACTGTTCCTCTAGCAGGTGGGCAGAGTGCTAGTTCACAAGGCCTGCTTATGCCAAAACTTAAATATCGCTTTAGAGTGAGTTTTGAAAACTTCGGTGTAACTACATCAAAAGCAGAACTTACTAAACAGGTTATGGATGTAACCCGTCCGAGCGTAAACTTTGAACAGATTCCTGTTGATGTGTATAACTCAAAGATTAACATCATTGGTAAACACACTTGGGATCCTATCACAGTTAATTTAAGAGATGATGTTTCAGGTAATGTAACAAAACTTGTTGGTGAGCAAGTTCAGAAGCAATTTGACTTCTTAGAACAGGCTTCAGCAAGTGCTGGTATCGACTACAAGTTCATCACACGTTTTGAAATATTAGACGGTGGTAACGGAGCGGCTACTCCTACTTCATTAGAAGAGTGGGAATTATACGGTTGCTATGTTGAGAACGTAAATTACAACGACCTAAACTATGCTAGTTCAGAAGCGGCTACTATTACTATGTCTGTAAGATTTGACAATGCTGTTCAAATCCCAGCAGGCGCTGGTGGTGGCGGTATCGGAGCGGCAGTGGCTAGAGCGGCTGGATCAGTAATCACAGGATAAGGATAATACCATGGCGGGCATGAACGCATTCTTGAACGCCCTGACTGGTAGAAAGAGCCTTAGAGATTACCAACACGCCTCTAGAACTTTTAGAGACGGTAACTTTCGTTTACTACCTAAGCAAAAGTTTTTATTTTATGTAGTCTTTAATCTTTCCCCAACAGCGGCGGCGATTGTAAAAGACGAAACTAAAAGAGAGATTAGTATGTTGGTGAAGTCAGTAGACTTACCAACGTACACTTTTGACGTACAGACTTTTAATCAATATAATCGCCACAAACACGTTCAAACAAAATTAAATTTTAATCCTATTAACATACGTCTTCATGATGATATGGCAGATATCACAAGAAATATGTGGTATGCCTATATGGATTACTACTACACTGATCAAAGATATGACAACTATGCCACATATCGTTACAAAGATACATATGGACCAAGAGTAGCAAGAGTATTTGGTTACGAAGCGGCAAACAGAGAACCATTCTTTGATGATATTAAAATTTACAGTATATATGACAAAAAATTTACAGAGTATAGTTTAATCAATCCTATACTTACAAACTTTAACCACGACAGTCATGACCACAGTCAAAGTGATTTATTAGAAAATCAAATGACTGTTACATTTGAATTAGTAAAATATGCTACAGGATATGTAGGAGGAATTGGTTCACCAACAGGTTTTGGTGAGTTACATTACGATAAAGAACCTAGTCCATTATCACCTTCAGGGGGTGGATCAGGATCTGTATTTGGAGTTGGTGGTATATTTGACGCTACTAATTCTATAACAGAAGATTTAGCAAATGGAAAATTTGGTAGTGCGGCAATACAAGGGTTAAGAACATTTCAAAATTTTCAAAATATTGATATAAAACAGTTTGTTACAAGTGAGATAACTCAAGGTGTTAAAAAAGCATTAAAAGGTGAAAATCCTTTTGCTTTTCCTGGATCAGGATCAAGTGGTGCTAACAGTTTGAAATACAATCCATTACCAAAAACAAATACATTAGGTGGTACAGCAACAGTTTATAATGAACAAGGTGGTGCCTTTACAGGTTCAGGACAAGTTATAACTGGAGGACCAGCAGGTATTAGTTTTAGTGTAAATGGCACATCTGGATCACTAGTGCCTACTGAAAACGGTGGAAAGTTCACAGTTACTAAACCAGACGGCACAACGGAAACTATCACAGCAGGCATAACAAGTGAAGGACAAAATACAAGAGTACAAGTAGGGCACAATATGAGCACAGCAGATAAAACTGTTTTAGCCGCAAGTGCCGGAATGGTACTTACAGGTGGCAATTGGAAAGCGGCGGCATTAGCCGGAGCGGCAACATATTTTATTGATACAGCAACTAGAGGCGGCGTAACTAATCAAGCAAATTTACCAAATGGTGGTACAGGTGTTAATGCTAACAATCCAGCAAGTAAGGCAAGTGGTGTAAGCACAACAAGTGGTGCTACACAAGGAAACACAGTACCTGCTGGTTTTGTACCATGGGATGGTGTTATTAACAACAATGCTGAAACTGGCGAAAAAGATGTATTAAGAAATATAGGCGGCAAAACTTATGTTAAACGTGCTGGAACTTATATACCAGAGGCAGGTGAATAATGGAAAACTTATACGCTCAAACTAACGTTCCTCCTAGAGCAGAACCACAAAAGTTAGAAACCACAGAAAGATTTAACGGTTACTATAACCAAGAAATTGCTATTGATGTACAAAAGTATGATTATGCTTTAGCATTTTTTAAAGAAAAAACAGGCGATGATGCTGTAGCAAATAATCTTACTGACACAATATTTGAAGTAAGTTTCAATGCTGGTTATGACGCTATGGAATTATTAGATAGTTTTAGAAATAATTCTTTAGATGACATACAAAAAAATTTAATTGCTATTGTAAACAGTTATAGAATTAATACAAGTGTTTTAGGTTTTGCTAACAATAGAACACCTAATCACAAAGTAGTAAGGAATATATTGGCATGATCCGAGGCGGAAAATTCGCCAGCGGAAAATTCACCCTAACTAATCCTGAAAAGTACGCTGGAACAAAGACACCAACATATAGATCAAGTTGGGAATGGACATTTATGAATTTTTGTGATAAAAATTCAAATGTTATAGGCTGGGCCAGTGAAGCAGTTAAAATACCTTACAAACATCCACTTACAGGAAAAAATACAGTGTATGTTCCGGACTTTTTTATACAATATCAAGATGCTAACGGAAAACGTAGAACTGAACTAGTAGAAATTAAACCTTCAGCACAAAGTACAATGGAAGGAGCGGGTAGAAGTAAGCGTAATCAGTTAAATGTTGTTGTGAATAATGCTAAATGGCAGGCCGCTACTGCTTGGTGTAAACAGAAAAGAATACGTTTTAGGGTCATAACTGAAAACGATTTGTTTCATCAAGGCGGAAACAGACGATAAATAATAGTAGCATATAATAGGATTTTAAATGACAAAGAAACTTGAAGAATTGTTAAATGTTTCACCTGAAGATGAAGCACAAAATGAGTTACCTATTGAGGTAGATCCGGAAGATTCAAAAGATCAAATAGAACAACTAGAAAAAAATTTAAAAGAAGTAGATAATATTGAAAAAGCATTATCTACAGTTGAACTTGATGATAGGTCTAATGATACAGAATTAGATGAGATTGCCGGTAAAGCAGATAGCACATTTGATAATTTAATGGATTTAGGTATGAACGTTGAAGCACGTTTTAGTGGTCAAATTTTTGATACTGCTAGTAAGATGCTACAAATTAAATTAAATGCTAAACAGTCTAAAGTAGACAAAAAACTTAAAATGCTTGAATTACAAATCCGTAAAAAGGCACTAGATGCTAGAATTGAGCGTGATAGTGGGCAAAACGGCGCCGTAAATGGTGAAGCAACAGTTATAAGTCGTAATGAATTATTAGACAGAATACTCAAGAAAGATAATAAATAGTTATAATACATCGGAGACGGAAATGAAAGATTTTAAACAATATCTAACAGAAGCAAAACAAGAATATAAATTCAGAGTTAAAATGGCTTTGCCACTCGAGGACAAGACAGTCGATATGATTGAACGAGTGCTAGGCAAATATGATGTTGTTGATATAACAAAACCAAAAACTACTCCGATACAAGAGCATCCTATGGATTTCCAAAATCTTAGAAATGCTGAAGTTACTATGTTTGAAGTAACTTTAAATTATCCTACAACACCTGCTACACTACACCAAGATTTAGTTAACCTTGTAGGTATTCCAGGTAGCCATATGGTAGTCATTAATACTGATCATCCAGAAGAGGTTGCTAGGGAAGAAAAAAATGCTGAAGGCGATAAAGAGTACACTGCTAAATTAGAAAGTGACTACGAAGCCGGCGAAGCACCTAAAGAATACAAATTAGGTTTTATAAAAGAAATTGAAAAAGAAACACCACAATTTGAGATTGCTGGCAAGGGAGACAAGTAATGGACAACAGTAAATATGTAGACTTACATAAAATTGCGGCAATCTTCAGAGGCATACAAGAAGAAGAGTTCGCTAAAAAAGAAGTTGATGTTAGTGACACAATGGAAGATGCTGTAGAAGAAGATAATGCTTTTAACACAGCGGCGGCAAAAGCGGCACTAGCCGGAGATAAAGAATTTTCATTTAACGGAAAAAAATATCCTGTAAAAATGAGCAAGGACGATGCTAAAAAATTATTGGACGCTGAAATTAATTCAGAAGAGCCAGTAACTGAAGAACCAACTAACGAAGCAATGGAATCAGATGAAGTAAAGGCTATCATGGCTAAACATCCACAAGACGTTGCGAAAATGAAACAGGTTGGTGATATAGATACTGAATCAGAACTGTATAAAGATCTCTTTGGATACTATATGGACTCAGGCGAAATGCCTTATGGTACAATGAAGGCAAGAGATGGAGATCCAGTAGAGTGGATCATGAACAGATTAGATGATATGGGCATGGTAGAAGCAAAAGAAAAAGATGCTGAAGACGTTCTTAAAAAAGGCATGGAAGATGAAATTGCTGACACATTAAAAAACAAAATTGAAGATGAAGAAAGTACAGATGATACTGATGTGCAAGAAGCACATGAATTGGGTCGTGATGACAAAATGGTTTTGGCTAAACTGATGAAAGAGTTAGACGGTTATAAATCAATGACTGCTAGTGAAACAGATCGAGATGACAAAAAGATGTATAAAGAACGTTTGAGAGATCTTGAGTCCATGATCAAAAATGTCACAAGCGGAAGACCCATAGACACAGCACTTCAAGATGAACTATCCGATATGTATGATGAAGTCAAGGAAGACACTGAAGTATCTGAAGAGCCACAAGGCGAGCAGGTTGCTGTTATGAGTACAGACACTTTATCACAAATTTTACAACTAGCAGGAATGAAACAAGTTTCAGATGCTGACATTAATCAACCAGAAGCATCGTCAGAAGAAGTTGAAGAATATGCTAACTCACCAGAAGAAGAGTATGCTGACACAGACTTTATGACTAACAAACTAGCCGGTGGTGTTAACCGTCCTAAAAAATTTCCTAACGTAGGAAATCAAGGACACAATGATCTAGTACAAAAATTAACTAAAGCATACAACGAGCAAAAGGACTAATCCAATGAAAGGCTCATTTCAAGACTATCTTAACAAAGCAGTATTTGAAAAAGAAGGGCCAATTGAAGGCGATCGTATTGAACTTCAAATAAATGAAGAACTAGCGGTTGAATGTGGATGTCAACGTGATAACAACAACGTTACTTTAGAAGTAGACGAACTAGGATATGAGTTATTAAACAGATTAGGCTTACTTAAAGATCACGACGAAAAAGTTGAAACAATTAACAGTATTAAAGAACTAGAACAAGATTTACAAGATGCTGAATATCAAGGCAAAAAAGTACAATTAGGCAAACCAATCAGAGGTGGCTCTAAAAAGTTTTACGTTTATGTTAAAGACCCAAAAACCAAAAATGTAAAAAAAGTATCATTTGGCGACACTACAGGATTATCTATTAAAAGAGATGATCCTAAAAGACGAAAATCATTTAGGGCAAGACATAATTGTGACAATCCAGGCCCAAGAACAAAGGCAAGGTATTGGTCTTGTAGAATGTGGTCTAAAAAACCAGTTTCAAAGATTACTAAAGGTAAAAAATAATTAGCCACTACTGTATAGGCAAATAAGTTACCCAATCCTTATGTTTAATAGCGAAGGATTGGGTTTTTTATTGACCAGCCTCCTAAAAAATGATAAGTAATATTATGAGGGTGTTTATTGATGATAAAATAGTCACCATTCAGGTGTTCTATTATATGCCAGATTACATTCATGTAATTAATGAATTTACTTGGCAGACTAAAGACCTAGCACCTAAATTTCCTAGGAGCATGAAGTTCATAAGATTCTGGCACAAGGAGATAGATGCGGTAATTAAAGAAGCATACCTTTCACACACAAACTATTGGGGTGGAACAGAGTATATAAATGTAGATAAAGTGTATAAAGTATAATGGCAAGCAAAAGTTTAGATGGTGTTTTAGTAAAAAAGGCTAATAAAGGACAGTCTTTTACGGAAGATCAATTAGATCAATTTATGAAATGTGCTGATCAGGATACTGGCCCAGCATTTTTTCTTGAAAACTTTTTTTATATACAACATCCTGTTTCAGGTAAAATGTTATACAAGCCTTATAAGTTTCAAGAAGGACTGGTTAATAACTATCATAATTATAGATTCAGTATTAATTTGTTGAGTAGACAAATGGGTAAAACTACAACAGCGGCAGGTTACTTGCTTTGGTATGCTATGTTTATTCCAGACAGTGTTATTTTAATCGCGGCTCACAAATATTCAGGTGCTCAAGAAATCATGCAACGTATTAGATATGGTTATGAACTTACTCCTGATCATATTAGAGCAGGAGTGACGAATTATAATAAAGGTAGTATAGAATTTGAAAATGGCAGTAGAATTGTAGCACAGGCAACTACAGAGAACACAGGAAGAGGTATGTCTATTACAATGCTCTACTGTGATGAGTTTGCCTTTGTTAGGAATAATATTGCTACAGAGTTTTGGACTTCTATTTCTCCTACACTAGCAACAGGTGGTAAAGCAATCATTACAAGCACACCAAATTCAGATGAAGATCAGTTTTGGTTGTTATGGACTGAAGCAAATAAAACTTTAGACAACTTTGGTAATGATACTGACACAGGCGTAAACGGATTTAAAAGTTTTAAAACTTTATGGAATGAACATCCTGACAGAGATGATAAATGGGCAGAAGATGAACGAGGAAGAATAGGTATAGAAAGGTTCAAACGTGAACACGAATGTGAGCCTATCATATATGACGAAACGTTAATCAATCCTATAATTTTAGCATCACTAGAAGGAAGAGAACCGTTATTCAAACAAGGACAAATACGCTGGTACAAAAAACCTAAAAAAGGTTTGACTTATGTAGTAGCATTAGATCCTAGTTTAGGTACTGGAGGAGACTTTAGTGCTATACAAGTTTTTGAATTGCCTGGGATGGTACAGGTAGCAGAGTGGCAACACAATAAAACTACGGTACAATCACAAGTTAATATTATCAGGCAACTTACAAAATATATTCATGGTATAACAAATGACAACAACAACATCTATTACAGCGTAGAAAACAATACGCTAGGAGAAGCGGCTCTTGTTGCTATTGCTGAAATAGGAGAAGAAAACATACATGGATATTTTATGAGTGAACCTGCTAGAAGCGGACACGTTAGACGCTTTAGAAAAGGATTTAACACTACACATAAAAGCAAGTTAAGTTCTTGTAGTAAACTTAAAGAACTACTTGAAAATAACAAATTAAACATTCACAGTAAAAGTTTAATATCACAATTAAAAACGTTCGTAGCAAGTGGTAACAGTTATCAAGGGAAACCCGGAGAGCATGATGATCTTGTAATGAGTATGATTTTGGCACTTAGAATAGCAACATTTTTAGGTAGTTATGACCCAAATATACAAAAAGATATGAGATCCAGCGAAGATGACTATGTAGAGCCTATGCCATTTGTGATAGTTTAAAAGGTAAATACTAATATGGAACTGATAGATAAAATCGCTGATAATTTATATCAAAATATCGCTAGTAAGTTTGGCGAAGTAAACATCGCTGATCAAAATGCTTCTAGTGTATTAGAAAGCAATCAAGCAAGACTATTTGACTTTAACTTTGTAATTGAGGGTGAAAATTACGGTGCTGTTACTATAAGCATTATAGATCCCAAAAATTTTACAGTTTATTTTAATGAAGGGTTAAGTGGGTCTTTACCAGAGTCAATACAAGACAGATGGTTTAGTTTTTTAAAAGAAATGAGACAATTTGCTAAAAGACATATGATGAATTTTGATGTGAGAAATATCGGTAAGAATCAGTTAGACAAGAGAGATTATGAGGCTATTACTAAAAATAGTTCACAATATACAACGGATGAAATAACAATGGAATCAGTCAGCAAATTATTTGGTTCTACAAAAACAAGTTACCAAACTGTAGAATCAGCAAGAATTATTATTAAACACAGGTCAGCGGTCGATGAAGACAAAGCAGGCTCTAGAAGTAGACAAATACAAAGTGTCTACATTGAAAACTCTGCTAAGGAAAGGTTTAAATTTCCTTTCAAGTATTTGCCAGGTGCTAGAGCAATGGCGAGACATATTTCCGCTGGAGGAAACCCACATGATGATTTGGGTAAACATATTATTGAATCCGTTAAAGAGATGTATGATTTAAAAAACTTCGTTGGTAAACTACAACGTGCTGACGGTTTTGTTCACGAAGATGCTAAAGAAGTTATACATGATGCGAAAAAACGTTACCAAGGTTTAAAGTCAACGATATTGACACTTGGTAAGACAAATGGTTATAAAAATTATGCTGAAAATTTTCAGCCCACAGAAGCAGAATTTGATGAGTCAGAGATTGACAGTTTAAAAACTAAACTTGTTAGACAAGTTGATCAATCAGACCTAACTGACGTGCTTCCTAGTGTGATTAAAGCACAGCGTAAAGTTAAAGAAGACGCTAGTGCTTTTAATGATTATCTATCAGGTAAAAAGAAATTTGAAGTAAAACCTGATGAAGAAGAAGATGCTTTAATTAAAAAGAACTTAGAATATGTTAAAAAGACAAAACAAGTTAAACTAGCACCGGGCGATCATACTGAAAACCCGATACATGGATTAATTAGAAGAATTTTGGTAACGTTAAGCAAAAGAACAACAGATGATGAATTAGCAAGAGCAATATTCAACATTGATACAGACTTTACAAATCAAAGAGATTTAAAATTAGGAACCGCTTTAGCAAGTAAATGGTTAAAAGGTGAGATAGAAATTTCACCTATTGATCCTAGATTTAAAGTTAAGCAACAACCAGCAGAACAATTTGAAAACTGGACTAAAGAAGTTATGAAAGAAGGAACATGGCATTTACCATCAGACGAATCTGAGGTAAAAGCATTTGCTCAAGTAATGAGTAAACCTATTCCAGTTGGTGACACTGATGAACCAGGAACAGGCGGAGCAACAGATATAATTGGCAAGTTCTTTGGTGATGATGAATTGTATGACGAAATGTATGTAGTACATCAAAAAAATGGTGAAGAGGCAGACGCTCGCCCGGCAATCTATGCTTGGTTGAAAAAAGCGGCCGAGGCTGGATATGACGAACCACATGATTCTGTATTAAAGAAAATGGTACAAGCAGTAAATCCTAACTTTGATCAAAACTATAAAATGGAAGAAGCAGATTTGTCTGAAGATATGGTAGATGACTTAGAAGCAGAGATTGATAGATTATCAAAGAAACCTAATAAGTCTCCAGAAGAAATGGAAGAACTTAATCGCTTAGAAGATAGGTTGGCTGATATTTCCGCTGATTTAGATGAAGATGAACACACTGATAAAAAGCCGGCACTAGAGGCTTGGTACAACAAGTACGAAGGATATCAAGGTAACAACGGTGATGAACTACCAGCAGGAATGTTAAGAGGTTACATAGACACTGGTATACTTTCAGACGGCGCCGAAGCGAATGAATATAGTAAGGTTATAGAAAAACACGGTGATGATGCTGTTACTGAAAACGGATTGGAATATTACTTTGATATGATGCCAATTACCAAATCCATGCAAGAAGACTACATGAAAGCAATGGGTGTGTCTGTAATTGACGAAGACAACTGTACAGAAGCGGCAAAGATTTTAGGTGAAGACATTGTAGGCTTTGGTGTTGCAGAAGGCACTATTGATGAACCACAATTTGAAGATGAGTCAATTGCTGAAATTGATCATATGAGAAAACTAGCAGGTGTAATGAGTCAAACGCCAAAAGCAAAGAAAAAAGAAAACATCCATAAAACTACTCCTAGAAGTATTCATAAAAGACAGAAATAGTTTAATCAATTATCTACGTAGATAATTATTATTATCAACTAAAGATAGTAATACCATGGAAGAAATCTACGCTCTATTATTTGGAACATTTTACGGATTAATCATTGGACTTATTCCAAGTGCAGGTGCTACCACAGGATTAGTAGCCCTATTTGGATTTATAAGTTTCTTTGGTGCTGATCCTTATTTAGGTGTTATTTTCTGTATGGCAGTAGTAGCCTCCAGTACAACAGGTGATACATACTCGGGAATACTGCTAGGCATACCAGGTGCTAACAGCGCCGCGGCAACAATGGTAGACGGATACCCACTAGCAAAACAAGGCAAAGCAACAATGGCACTTACTGCCGCTGTTACTACTTCTACAGTAAATGGATTACTGTGGGGAACACTAACGTTTGCTTTACTACCTTGGTATGTACAACTTATTATGTATTTTGGTATTCCGGAACTTTGGGCATTTATAATGCTGAGTTTGGCCTGTGTTGGTTTTGTTAGTAACAAGTTTTGGTTTAGAAGTTTGATTGCTATTGTTATAGGTGTATTCATTGGACTTATAGGCGTAGATCCTAATACTAATGTTGACAGGTATACATTTGGTTGGGATTATCTAGCAGATGGTGTTCAACTACTTCCTTTTGTTGCTGGCTTGTTTGCTTTCCCAGAAATACTTGATGGATGGAAACAAGGTAAGAGTATAGCAACAGTAGGAAAAGACAGTCATGGCAAACAGACATGGCAAGGTATAAAAGAAGTTTGGCGTTGTAAGTGGGACGCTTTACGTGGCGGAGCCATTGGAGCATTTGTAGGTTTTCTACCTGGCATTGGTGGTGCTATGGGAGACTGGATGGCATATGGTTCAACTGTAGCAAGTCACCCTAAAGAAGAGTTTGGTAAAGGAAACATCAGAGGAGTAATAGGACCTGAAGGTGCTAACAATTCACAAAAAGCAACAAGTATGATTCCTACTGTACTGTTTGGTATACCCGGAGCAAGTTTTGCCGCAGTGTTAATGGCACTGTTTATGTATTTAGGTTTTGAATTAGGTACACCAGACCTTGCTTACGATACAAGATTTTTTGACAGTTTAACATACGGGTTTATGTGGGCCACAGTATTAGTTGGCGTAATTTGTATAACGTTCAATAGATATATTGCTAAAATTTGTTATGTACCTTACAAGTATTATTTCCCTCTTATTGTAGCATTTATAGTTTGGGCCTGTGTTCAATATACAGGCGGCTGGGAAGATTATGCTATACTTGGTATTTGTTCAGCATTAGGTTATTTTGCTAAGAAGTACAAGTTTAGTCGACCTGCTATGTTGATGGCATTTATTTTAGCAATGAAGGTTGAGGCCTTGACAATTCAGATGACAACGTTGTATAATATACAAATGTTATTACAAAGACCATTGTTCTTATTCTTAGTAGCAGTGATCATTTGTATGTTTGCTTATGGATTATCTAGAAAGAATAAATTGGAGTATGCTTAATGTCTAAAGAAGAATGGGGCGAAAGTCGTTGGGAATTTACAAAGAGCAAAAGCAAATGGCACTTTGACCCTAGTTTAAAAACAAAAGACTATCAAGAAGTTTGTACGTTTGACGGCGAATGGCACAATGAAGTATTTGAATGTTTAGGCAGAGTACAAACAAGTACATGGGCAAACAGAAATCAATTTGACGAACGTATATACACTGCTACACAAGAAGAAAATGATCTAATCAATGCCGGCGCTAATCCAAACATGGAAATTTTTAACAGAACAAAAGCAGAGGATATTCCTGTGTTTCAGCGTATATCAGAATATTTTGACATGACTGATGTAACTATAAAGTTTCATAACCAAACAACAGGACAACTTTTAAATTGGCACATTGATAATTTTGCTGGGCGTAAAGAACGTGATAACAGTTTTACAGAAATAGAAGCAGATAAAAATCCTAATCTTATGAGACGTTTTGCTATCATGTTAGATGATTGGAAACACGGACAAGTTTTTCAATTAGGAAACAGTAATTGGCATCAGTGGCGTAAAGGTGAATGTATAACTTGGGAGTGGAGAGATATTCCACACGCTACCTGTAATATGGGTTGGGACGATCGTCCTATGCTACAAGTTACAGGCTGGACAACAGATACAACAAATGATATTGTACAATTTGGATCTTTTGAAAACGTAGTAAAAGTATAATGAACAGTAAAATTTTAAGTAGGTTGTGTGATATGTTTCAGGCAAGTCCTCAACTAATGAAAGATGATGTGCTTTTAAATCAAGCAGTCAACGGAACATTTGGTGTTGACATAAAAGACATAACTTTTACAAATATTGTAGATTTAACAAACACAATCGACTACAATGTTTTAAAAAAATACTTTACAACTGTTTGGCAACCTATTACAAAAAAATACAAGTACAGTGGATTGAGTATTGTTGACGAAGTCAATAACTTAAAACCATTAAGAGTTTTAGATTTAGGTTGTGGATATAATGAGTTCAAAGGAAAAATTAACAACTTAATTGGTATAGATCCATACAACAACAAAGCAGATATACAAAGCAGTATTTTAGATTATAAATCACAAGAACAATTTGATGTTGTTATAAGTTTAGGCAGTATTAATTTTGGAACTGTAGATAAGATCTATGCTGAACTAGAAAATGCTGTAAATCTTACAAAACCAAATGGCTTACTGTACTTTAGAGTAAATCCAGGAGAACAGCACAAGGCTCCTGAAGCACAATGGATACAGTTTTTCAATTGGACAAGTGAGTTCATTATTAATAGTAGCAGTGCTTTAAATTGTAGTATCTTGAAACTCGAACAAGAAGTAAACGATAGAGGGACCAGATATTATTTTGTGTTAAGGAAAAACGATAAATAAATTTATAATACAGAACTGTATTATACTTCACAATACACAAACTTAGGCGAGTGCCAGAGTTCGAAGTGTAGAAACAATCAACTACAATACAAATAATTTAACACAAATCATTGTGTTGTATTCTCATATCTAAAGGAGAAAAAAATGAGATCAATTAAAAAGTTAATCTTAGGTGCTTTAGCGTCTATAATGATTAGTACTTCGGCAATGGCAGATTACACATTCGTCATCCCTCAAAAGCCAGGTGGCGGTACTAGTGTGTGGGCAGAAATTATTGCCGGACAACTAGAACCATTCTTAGGCGAAAAAATTATTTTAAAACATATTCCGGGAGCAAGAGATATTCCTGGATTCAACGAATGGCATAACAATCTACGTGATGAAGACAAAGTAGTAATGGTATCACACGGCGGGAACGGTGTTGCTTTCTTACAAGAAAAAGTAGATTACAACTATGCTGACTATGATTCAATTGGTTTAATGAACTTGAACATTATCGCTGGTAAGGCAAAAGGCGCTGATATGGACAATCCATCATTCGCGGCAGGTTCCGGTATGGTACCAGAAGCATTTGCTTTTACTATGTTAATCTGTGGACCAAACAAGTCAATTGAAGAATACACTGCCTGCTTCAAAGAAAAAGTAACTTGGGTTAAAGGTATGTCAGGTGGTGAAAGACGTTTAGCATTTAAACGTGGCGAACTTAACGGTACAAGAGAAAATCCTGCGGCTTACAAAAAACACGTGGCACCAAACGAAAATGCTGAAGTGTGGTTCCATCATGGTATCCTACAAGCAGACGGTTCACACGCCGACGATCCTAACTATCCAGGATTTCAGTTTGAGATTCTATTTGAAGAGCGTTGGGGTGTAGCACCAAGCGGTGATATGTACGATGCTTACAAACTAGTTAAGTCATTCCGTGATGGTTTACAAAAAGCATTATGGGTAAACAAAGGTAATCCTAACAAAGCAAAACTAATCGAGGCTATGGTACAAATGGCAGACGATCCAGATGCTATGGCGGCGATTGCTAAAAAAGTTGGTAACTATGATTGGGTAATTGGTGATGCCGGTAATGCCCACAGAGATACACTAATGACTTTTATTACATCAGATGCTTTACAAAACCTTGTAAAATTTAATACAGAAGCATTAGGCCTATCCAGCGTATACAAAGCGGATTTGGCAAAATAAATGATTGAGTTAGCAACCGCTAACTTTATCTATGTACTCTACAGATTAGCGGTTTCCGGACCGCTAGTCAAATTTACTACACGATACCTTCCTTACTATGTTGCCGTTTTTATAATGGCACAGTTGAGTTTTATATACGACAATTTCATATTTTACAATTATTTTGAAGCAGATGGCTTTTTATGGGTTGACATAATCGTATCTGATGTGTTATACTCTATAAGAGTTTTAATGGCATGGTGGGTCATAAAACAGTTATGGAATTGGATTGGCAACTATTGGATAGCAGTATTTTTAGGTGCTGAACTTACTTTTGTTGTTGATTACTTTATAATAGGAAGTGTATACATATGAAGAATTGGATATTTTTTACAGGTGCTCCGGGGAGTCGATGGAGTGGGGTAAGTCAAACAATTAGAGATAATTGGGAAAACGTTGATAACACAGATTTAACAGAAGATAAAAAGTATACACATCACAAGTATAGTGGACATATAGGAAACTATTATGGCCCTGGTATGGCAAATGGTCAGTGGTTAGCAGAATCATTTGGTACTAATCGTATGTGGGAAGAAGAAATTAATAAAAGTTTTAGCGGACCACAAGATAGTTGGAAACTTATTCTTAGTCATAATTTTGCTTATTATTTAGAACAAATTAAAAAACAATATCCTGATAGTAAACTTGTAATGTGCTATAGACCAGATAATTTATGTTATGACTGGTGGCATGAAGCAGGGGGTTGGGATATAAGTTGGCCTAATTATGGTTGGTATGAAAACAATGAAAAGATGAGAGAAGAAATTTGTTGTCAAAACAGAGCAATTTTAGAGTTTGTGTACAAACACCAACTTCCTCTTAGAAAACCAGGACGTGAGTGGTTTAGAAATACTTGGAGAGTAGATAGAGATTTTATTTTTGAAAAGGATGTGTGGATAGCAGAATGTTAGGATTAACTGTATTTTATGATACAGGAGCAGGCGGACAATTTTTAAGTGGCGCTATTGCTACGGCTTTGGGAGATGTAGTAGCACCTTATACGTTTGAAATAAAAGATAAAGACAGAAACGGTACAGATTTAAAAAACAGAAACAGATGGTTCTTTAATACTAAACAAAAAGACTTTAAAGAAGACAAGATAAATGTTATTGTAAATGATGCTTGTCATAAACCTTTAGAATATATAACACCAGAACCTTTTTCAAGAGTAGTTACAGTAAAAATTGAATGTAATACATTATGGGAACTGTCTATGATATATTTTAACAGACATATAAAAAATAATCCAGATTCAGATCCTACAAGATATATGACAGACTTTTTTGATTTAAAAAGACCTCCACAAGTTGATTTTGATATACAATTTGAAAAGGATTGTGAAAGAATGACATTCAACAGTGTTTTTCCTTATAGAGCATTTTATGACACAGATTTACAAAAACAGTTTTGTGAAGGTATTGAGAACAATGTATTGAAACCTATCGATAGAGATATGTTTTCAAAATTGTGTAGACAGTTTGTAATAGAAAACCAACAGATTTATAACCAATATTTAATAAAGGATTTTTAAGGGGAAATAAAATGGACAAAGCAACAGTAAACAAATACTTTGGAAATAGTTGGAAACCAAACTACAAGCATTATGAGTATAGTGGTTGGGCATTGTTAGACAAAGTAGGACCTACAGATACAGTAATTGATATTGGTTGTGGGTTCAATGAGTTTAAAGAAAAGTTAGGAGATCGACTTTATGGGTTCGATCCTGCTAACGATATGGCAGACGAAAAAGTCAGCATTGAAGAATTCAAAGCAAATGGTAAACAATGGGATATAGCATTTGTTTTGGGTAGTTTGAACTTTGGAACAGCAGAAGATGTTGAACCACAAGTTGAAAAAGCAGTAAGTCTAGTAAAACCAGGAGGTATTCTTTATTGGAGACAAAATCCTGGGTTAGGAGATCATCCGTGGAAGGGAGTAGAGGAAATAAAATTCTTTCCTTGGACGTTTGAACTTAATTACGAATGGGCTGAAAAGTATGGCTGTGATGTTCTAGAGTGTAAATGGGACGCTAAAAGCGATCGGATTTATTCAGAATGGAAAAAAAGATAACCAAAAAGGTTGACTTTATTTCTATAATCATATACTATAGAACAATGATACAGCCTAATTTACATTTCAAAAGAGAGAAGTTCTCGTTTGTAGATGATAAATAATAATGTTAAGATACAGTTGGAACTGTATTTTATCAAGGCAATAAAACATAAGGCAATGAAAGGCAATTATTATGGCAACATTAGCAGAAATCCGTGCTAGGCTACAAGCACAAGAAACACGCCAATCCGGCAGTAGCAAAGTAGGCGACAACGCCATTTACCCACACTGGAATATCCAAGAAAACGAGACAAGTGTATTAAGGTTCTTACCTGATGGTAATGCTTCTAATACTTTTTTCTGGGCAGAAAGACAAATGATCAGACTGCCATTTCAAGGTATTAAAGGTGAAGTTGACAGTAAGCCAACTACAGTACAAGTACCTTGTAATGAAATGTGGGAACCAACTGGATCATGTCCAGTACTAGCAGAAGTACGTCCTTGGTTTAAAGATAGTTCTTTAGAAGAACAAGGTCGTAAGTATTGGAAAAAACGTTCTTACGTTTTCCAAGGTTTTGTTAGAGAGAATCCTTTAAATGAAGATTCTCCAGAGAATCCAATTCGTAGATTTATTATGGGGCCTCAACTCTTTAATATTATTAAAGCAAGTTTGATGGATCCTGAAATGGAAGAACTACCAACAGATTATACTGCTGGATTAGACTTCCGTGTAACTAAAACAACCAAAGGTGGTTATGCTGATTATTCTACTTCTAAATGGGCAAGAAAAGAATCTGCTCTTAGCGAAGCGGAACAAACAGCGGTCGACACTAATGGTTTGTTTAACCTTAGCGAATTCTTACCTAAGAAGCCAACTGAAACTGAATTAAACATTATCAAACAAATGTTTGAAGATTCAGTTGACGGCAAGCCTTACGATACTGAGAAATATGGTGCTTATTATCGTCCGGCTGGTGTAAGTGCTCCTAGTGGAACAGTTACTAACACTCAAACAGCAACACCGTCTCCCGCTCCGGCTGTATCACAGCCAGTTGCTAAAGAAACTACAGTAACACCACAGGCAACACCAGAACCAATCCAAACTGGAGAGGAACCGGTAGCACAGGCTCAACCTGTTGAAACTACAAGTGCTAAAAAGGCAGATGACATTTTAGCAATGATTAGAGAAAGACAGAACAAGTCTTAATGTAAGATAGGGTGTGGAGAAATCCACACCCGTTTATTCAAGAAAGGTAAGTTATGGTAAAACCATTCGATGTAAGTAAGTTTAGAAAAGATATAACAAAATCCATTGACGGATTGTCGATTGGATTTAACGATCCAACTGATTGGATCTCAACAGGAAATTACTGTCTTAACTATTTGATTAGTGGAGACTTTTATAAAGGTGTACCTTTAGGCAAAGTAACAGTATTAGCAGGAGAATCCGGCGCTGGTAAAAGTTATATTGCCGCGGGTAATATTGTACGTCATGCTCAAGAACAAGGAATTTTTGTCGTACTAATTGATTCAGAGAATGCTCTTGATGAAGATTGGTTGAGAAAACTTGATGTAGATACTAGTGAAGAAAAACTTTTGAAGTTATCTATGAGTATGATCGATGATGTGGCACTTACAATTAGTAAGTTTATGAAAGACTATAAAGAGATGCCACAAGAAGAACGTCCTAAAGTTTTATTTGTAATTGATTCATTGGGTATGTTGTTAACACCTACTGATGTAGATCAATTTGACAAGGGTGACATGAAGGGTGATATGGGTAGGAAACCTAAGGCACTTACAGCATTGGTTAGAAACACAGTCAATATGATTGGCGCTCACAATGTTGGATTAGTAGCAACAAATCACACTTATGCTTCGCAGGATATGTTTGATCCAGATGATAAGATATCAGGCGGACAAGGATTTATCTATGCTTCAAGTATTGTTATTGCTATGAAGAAACTTAAATTAAAAGAAGATGAAGATGGTAATAAAGTAAGTGATGTAAGAGGTATTAGAGCAGGTTGTAAAGTTATGAAAACAAGATATTCTAAACCTTTTGAATCTGTACAAGTTAAAATTCCATATGAAACAGGAATGAGCCCATACAGTGGACTTGTTGATATGTTTGAAAAACAAGGAATACTTGTAAAAGAAGGAAATAGATTAAAATACACTAGTCTAGCAGGAACTGAAATAAAAGAGTTTCGTAAAGGTTGGACTGGTGATAAGTTAGATGTAATTATGGGCGATATACTTTCCGGAGGTCAAAAAACTACAGATGATAATATAAGTAGTGAAGTAGAACAACCTACGGAAGGTGAATAATATATGAGTACTGAAACTGACTTATTAGTAGAATCTTGGAAGATACTACAAGAGTATATTCCAGAAAAAGACAAGCACAAAGCAGGTGAACATTGGGTTCAAATTTTACAAGATTTAGGTGTCTCAGAAGAAACACTTGACGCTTTGAAAGATTCAGATGATGTAATGGAAGAGATCTGCTCTGATGCTTTAGATGAAGAACCGTTATATTTAGATGATGAGGTCGTAGACGAGGATGAAGACGAATACAACTATTAATTGGTACAGCAAAATTGTTCATGATCTAGGTGCTATTCCTGATTTTATTGATTACTACTACAATGAATTAGCGAATGCTAGACGTGATAGCAATATTGGTGGCATAATAGAAAAAAATCTAAAAGAATTACCAGCACAAACAGAACTAAGGTTTAGCCAACTACAAGAAATTGAAGCAGTGCTAAACCTTCTTAATATAAAATTAAGAAAAATAAGACATACACACTTCAAAAAATATTTAGAAAATTATGCTAGAGCATTATCAACAAGAGATGCTGAAAAGTATGTTGATGGTGAAGACGAAGTAATTGACTTTGAAACAATTATAAACGAGGTTGCTCTACTTCGTAATAAATGGTTAGGCATAATGAAAGGTCTAGAAACAAAACAATGGCAACTTGGACATATAACACGATTGAGAACAGCAGGTATGGAAGATGTTAGTTTATAATCAATCGTTAGCGTTAATTAAACAGTTTAAAAAGGATCATTGGTTAGATGTTAGTATAGAAGATCAAGAGTACAACACTACAAAGAATACGTTAAAGATATTAATGGAAGACCTAAGTCGTATTGTAAATAAGTATAGTAATATAAAAAGTAAAAGCACATTGGATCTTTTACAAATAAAATACACAAAAGCAAAAGAGTATTATGATATATACAAATATCAATCAATTAAAGCAGGAATAACAAATGGATCTACTATTAAACAATCATCAAACTAGAGGACTACACAGTCTTAGAATTTTAAACGAAATAGAAACACATAGAGACTTAATGGAAAGTATTGATACAGTGCTTGATGTAGAGTCAGGCATTGGATTGGATTCAGAATGGTGGGCAACTAGAACAGACCTAGATGAAGAGGATCCAAAACCTCTTGATATCAAAGTAACAGCAATAAGTTACACAGATGAAATGAAAGAAGAAGTTAAAAAGTTACCAAACGTAACTTATAACCAAACACAGTGGAAATTTTGGAATGATGTACAATCACAAAAGTTTGATGTTGTTTGGGGACATTGTTTTTTACACAGATATCATGATCATTATGAAGCATTAAGAGAAATAAACAAACTACAAGACAAAGATGGTATGTTATGTTTAACTGTACCTAAAGTTTCTAACTTCTTTTATAACGAACCAGATACTAGAGTATATCCTAAAATTTATACTGATATAAACATTGTAAATTTAATTTATGGATTAGCATTAGCAGGATATGATTGTAGAGATGCTTATTTTTTACAAGACAGAAACAGCAACTTATTAAACTTTGTAGGATATAAAGATTCAAACGACACATATGAACCAAATGAAGTGACTGTATACGACTTACTTGAAATGGATAGATTGCCAACAAGTATGATTCAGCAAATGGATAAGTTTGGTTATATTAGTAATAAAAATTTACTTCTTAGTTGGATGGACGGTACTCTAGTAGACTATTCAACAATCTAATCCAAGGTAAACCTTCAGCAATTTCATTTACTGTCCATTCTGTATGACACAGTTTTATTAACCATTCTTCACGGTCTGGTAAAGTAGAATCAAGTTTAGACGGATGGATACTTACTGGATAAGTTAAACTATCAGGACCGGTCCATGCTGGTACTCCATTTATTGTTGCTTCCATGGCAGGATTACTACTTTCGTTCACAACAAGTTTTGTAGTTTCTAGTGCTTTAGCAAAATCAAAAGTATCGTATGTACCAACCACATATTCTGCTTTTAAAAATTTTACACCATACTCCTTTTCTAAATTAATCTCTGTTTGATAATGTATATCTCTTTGATGTCTTGGATGATCTCTTATTAAAATTGGAGCATCTGTATGATTTTTAATTTCAACAATTCTATTTTCATAGTATTGATCTATATGAGGCAAATTAATCCACTGTTCACTTTTTTGATGTTGCCCACAAATAATAATATTTTCACCTGTGGTATTCCAAGGTTTTAATGTAATACCTAGTTTGTTAGGACGATCATAATCTAAATTATTGTTATTAGCAAAATTGGCTCTAGCGTTAATGCCGTCTATGCCAACTTTCCAAGTTTCATTACGTTTAAGTCCTCCTACTTCTAATACCACAACAGGTTTGCCCTGCCTCTTAAACTCCCTCCATATAGGTCTATTAGCATACATTCTTCCATGCCATAGCAATGACCATATAACAGCCACATCAGCATTTATATCATTTAAGACTACTTCGTGATCTTTCTCAACAAAACTTATTAAAGCATCAAAGATAGGCTCACTGTTTTTACTACCATTATTTGTAAAGAAACTTACTTTCATTAAAGTATTTACTCAGAACGTTTTCTTACTAATTTACTTCCGAATAAATATCAGAAGAGACAATCAAATGTTATATGGATATAGTACACGTCGAAAAGGCACAACAAAAATTGTAGAAAGATTTTGTAAAGGATCAAATGCTGTTTTTAATCCTATTGAGGACTTTGAACAAAATGGCATAATGCCTAATGCTACCTATGTAACAACCTTTGGCTTTTTAAGAGGAACAGCAAATCTATTTGAAACTGCTATAAGAAATGGTGTAAATTATCTCCATATAGATCATGCTTATTTTTTAGCAGGACACAGAGGGTGGGATAGTTGGTATCGCGTAACTAGAAACGATATGAACATGAATAAAATTACTAAAAGGTTTCCTGCTGATAGATTTATGTCAAAAATTTATCCTCACGTTCAATTAAAAAATTGGCGTACAAATCCCCAAGGACATATATTAGTGTTACCCCCAACACAACCTACAGCATGGTTTACAAAAAATGAAGATTGGTTAGATAAAACTATGAATTGGCTTAAACATAATACAACAAGACCAGTAGTAGTAAGACACAAACCTCCGGTCACTTGGTGTGATAATAAAGGATTTCCTCTACAGCCATCTGTAGTACAAGATAAAATAAGTGAACTTAGACCTTTGTTAAGGCAAACATCACTAGAACAAGATCTACAAGATGCCTATTGTGTAATTGCTTTTAATAGTGGAGCAGTAGTTAAGGCAACATTAGAAGGTATTCCTGTTTTTTGTACACCTTATTGTGCGGCACAACCTATAGCATTTAAATTTCCAGATATAGAAAGTCCAAGAATGCTTTCAATAGAGCCTGACAGACAAGGTTGGTTCAATGCTTTAGCATATCATCAATTCTCTATGGAAGAAATGAAAAACGGTACAGCGTGGAATTTGATAAGGGAACATCAGTAATGGTTAAGAAAATTAAAAATGCCAAGTTTGAAGGCGGATTTATTGTAACTGGTACAGGTGACAGTGCTAAAGTACAATTAAAACCAACTAAAGAATTTAAACCTAAACCAATACAAAAGAAAAAACTTTTATTAGAAAAAACAGGAAACGAATATACAGATCCAGAGGGTTGGTGGTGGTATAAATTTGATCCTAATACAAAAGCAAAAATTGTATCTAGAATAAAAGTTGGTAAACTAAAGTACAAAGTACAACATGAATTAGGTAGAGGTAAAGATGGAGTAACATATTTCTGTACACATGATGAAAATCCTTCAGTAGTAATAAAAATGCTTTCAGGTTATGGGAGAAAGTATTGGCACAGATATGAAACAATTAGGCAAAGAATAGAAAAATCGGATCTACGTGATGATACTATTGTAAAACAAGTTTTAAAATTCCCTCAACATGGAAACAAAGGACCACAGTTATTTAAAGGAGACACAGTGATGCCTCCTACAACGTATTATTACAGATTAGATGAGCCATATAAAGAATATAGTCCTGTAACTAAACCTAAAGAATGGATAAAAGGATTGTTAGATATAGCAAAATTACAAGAAGCATTATTGACAGAAAAACTTGCTGTATGGGATTTAGGATTTAAAAGTGGCTTGAACTATATGAGAGATACTAATGAAAGAGCAGTATGGGTAGACTTTGGTGGTAATGCTTTTGCCGTACCAAAAGAAAGTAATAAAAATACTTTTAACAGATGGATAAAATACGAGCCTGATATTGACTATCAAACAAAACCACAGTTAGGAGCATTGACTTCTAATATGTTACGTTGGTACTTCTTATTACATCTAGAGTTTCATCACTTTGGCGGATGGAACATACATGATTTAAATTTCATTAGTACAATCGCTAGTGCTTTACAGACTAGTTCAAGATTTGAAGACTTTTTAGATCCAAACGTGTTTAATTGGCGATTTGATCTTATTAAAAGTCTTTTACAGGAAACAGACGGCTTAGATTGGACAGCACCAAAAACTTGGGAAACAGTCAGAGCAGTTATGGAGAGATACATTGCCACTAGAGAAAGTTGATCTATTTAATATAGATATAGAAGAACCTAATAAGGTAAAAGTAAAAGGTTACCAATGTTATGATATCTCCTCTGAGCAATTTGTTCCTTATGATAACACCGTACTGAAAAAAAGAACTTGGACAAGTGTAAAACACAAATGGAGTCTACTTGAACCAGTATTGGATAGTGTTAATGCTAAAACATATTTGGACTTTGGAAGCAATTTGGGTGCTCTAGTAATGGCCTCTTCGTTAAAGGATATACAGTCTACAGGCATTGATTACAATGAAGGATACATACATATTTGCCGTCTTATTCAGCATATAACAGGCGTACAAGCGGATTTTAAACAAGGTACTACAAAGACACTACATGGAGTGTGGGTCGACGTTTTAAGTGCTTTTTCCGTGTGGCATCACCTTTATGATAGAACGGAAAAAAATTCGATACATACTTTAGTCAAGGCCTTTATGCTTCACACTAATAATTTGATTTTAGAGTTTCCTACAGAAAAGGACCCAAAAGCAAAAAAGTGGACTAAAGGAGATATTAGTTATTCTAGGAACGCTTTAGAAAATGCTATTTTAGAAAACGGTCATACTTATGAAATATTAGACGAGTCAGAAGTAAGACCAACATATTGGATTAGAAAATGAAACAAAAAGTTAAAAAAGTAAAAAAACAAGACAAGCCTAAAATTTTTGAGAGAAATCCTGATACAGGTGTTATACGTTGGAGATACGTAGGTGAGAGCCCAGACAAATACGGCTGGCCAAACTACGGAAATATTTTAGGAAAAGACAATGGCAAATAAAAACATATATGTAGGATGGGATAGCAGAGAAGATATTGCTTACCAAGTTTGTGAACATTCAATTTATAAACGTACATACAGAGAGTTTACACAGGTAGTTCCATTAAAACAACATGAATTAAGAGAGCAAAACATCTATACAAGAGATGTTGATAAACTTGCCAGTACAGAATTTACATTTACAAGATTTTTAGTCCCTTACCTAAATGATTATCAAGGATGGGCAATTTTTTGTGATTGTGATATGGTCTTTTTAGTAGATGCTGATGAAATTTTTAAACAAGCAAATGACAAGTATGCTGTAATGTGTGCCAAACATGATTATACGCCACCAGAAGGCGAAAAGATGGACGGGCAATTACAGTTACAGTATCCAAGAAAAAATTGGAGCAGTATGGTATTGTTCAATTGTGGTCATCCTAGTAATAAAAAACTTACAAAAGAGTTAATAAATGATCCACATACTACAGGAAAATACTTACACAGGTTTAGTTGGTTAGATGATAGCGAAATAGGAGAACTGAGTCACGAATACAATTGGTTAGTTGGTTGGTACAAGGAACCTAAAGATGGATCTCCTAAGGTTTTACATTATACTGAGGGCGGTCCTTGGTTTGGAAATATGAGAAACTGTGAATACGGTGACACATGGAAGAAGGAAGTAATAAACTTATACAGTAGTTAAATGACAACAGTAATAGTAACCGGCGGATTTGATCCGTTACATAGTGGACATATTGCTTATTTTAAGGCGGCTAAAAAACTAGGCGATAAACTTGTTGTTGGACTTAACTCTGATGAGTGGTTAAGGCGTAAAAAGGGTAGGCCATTTATGCCTCTTATAGAAAGAAAAACAATTATAGAAAATTTGGAGATGGTAGATGAAGTTATTAGTTTCAATGATAAAGATGATACTGCCAAAGATGCTATTGAACAAGTTAAACAAAGAGAAGGTAACGTTATCTTTGCCAACGGGGGAGACAGAGGTCCACAAGAGGTCCCCGAACAAGATGTTGATGGAGTAGAATTTGCTTTTGGTATAGGCGGCGGTAACAAAATAAACAGTTCAAGTTGGATATTAGAAGAATGGAAGGCACCTAAAACTGTAAGAACTTGGGGACATTATAGGAACTTATACAAAGGTAAAAACTTTATGGTAAAAGAATTAGTTATTAATCCTCATAGTGCTTTATCCATGCAAAGACATGAACATAGAAGTGAAACTTGGAACCTAGTTAGCGGTAAAGCAGAAGTTTTAGTTAAACAAGGTATAACAGATCCATATGATGGACCTGCTGTTTGGACACTACACCCTAACAATCCTGTAGATATTATAAAAGGAGCATGGCATAAAGGTAGAAATAGTTCTGATGAGCCAGCACACATAATAGAAATATGGAAAGGCCCTACTAACAAATTATCAGAAGATGATATAGAACGGTGGGAAAAGGAGTAGAATGAAAAATGTAAAAGGTTGGATGATGCCAGATCATGATTTACACTTTGAAAAGGCAATAGTTGAAGGAGAATACCAAAAGAAAAGCAGAGATATTACTTTAAAATATGTAAAAGATTATGACACTATGGCAATTGATGTAGGTGCTAATATAGGATTTTGGACAAAACCACTATGTGAAGTGTTTACTCACGTTCATGCCTTTGAACCCTTTCATGATAATCGAGATTGTTTAATAGAAAATGTACCTACATACAATTATACATTACATCCGGTGGCACTAGGTAATGAAATAAAAGAAAATCAACCTTTGTATTCAAATACAACGTCGTGTGGTGCTGGAAGTTTAGACGAAAACAAAGCGGCAAAGTACAGTGGACAAAATACAAATGTTTTTCCGTTGGACACTTTTAATTTTACTAATGTAGGTTATATGAAAATAGATGTACAAGGAACAGAAAAAGAAGTTATACAAGGTTCACTGAAAACTTTAGAAAATAACAATGTGGTATTAGTAGTAGAATTACCGTTGAATCCAGGTAGACCAGATTACGAAGAAGAAAAAGTATACCATGATGAAATGCAAGAAATTTTAAGTTCAATAGGATACAAATGGCAAAAGCCACAATACAAAAAGGAAGCAGTATTTTTAAAATGATATTATATTGTGCGGCAGATACAAAATACTTTGACCTATATTTTCATCTATGGGCACATCAGGCAAATAAATTTTATCCTGATATGGAAAAGTATGTTGCTATCTATAAACCTACTATTGAACAGATACAAAGATGTAAAGCATTTGATATAGAATTTAAAGACGTAACAGATTCAATGCCAGAAAACCCAGAACGTAGACATTTTTATTTGCTTAGGTGGTTAAATTTACCTTATCAAAAAAATTTACCTATTTTAGAAACACAAGTAAACTGTTTAGCAGTAAAAACACAAACATTTAAAAAGCAAAAAGTTGAACAATTAAGAATTTGTAGACCTAAACGTGATACAATAGGTGGAGTATCCGCGGCAGTGTTCACACCACAAAGTGCTAAACGTGTTGTTGACCAAGCAAAGATGATGATCGCTGATCCACCTGAAAGTGATCATCCTATGAATAAATGGCAAGCGGAAAATTTAACATATGAAAAAGTTTTAGCAGAGCAACAGTTTAAAATTGTTAACAATACTAAATTACAACCACAAACTTGCTGGATAACTGCCGGTACATCATGGCACAATACTCCAGAACAAAAACTAAAGGTATTAAAACATTACATTGATGAGTAAATTAACAGTTATTATGCCGGCCGCTGGCAAAGGCACACGTTTGAATCTGCCTTATCCAAAAGAAATATTAAGACTTGACAAAGAACAAGCATTAATAGATTATAGTTTTGATTTTTTTAGAGACTATGGACGTAAAGATGTTGAGTTTGTTATTGTTGTTAACGAAAACAAAACAGAAATAATAGAATACCTAGCAAAATACAAAGACAGATATAATATAAGTTTTACATATCAAAATCCAAACGAATTTGAATACACGGGTGCTATAAAAAGTGCTAAACATTTATTTGGTGAACACAATGTTATATTATTGCCAGATACGATTATGAAATTACCTCCTAATGTTGATTTAGTAGAAGCATTAGAAAAAAGTCTTACTGAAACTGGTTTTACTTTCTTTTACAAAGAAGAAACAAATCCTGAAATGTTAAAAACAAAAGGTGCTTTGTTCATCGATAATGAAAACAATGTTAGTATATATGAAGATAAACCAGAAGAAGGACTAGAGAGGTTTAATGCTTTTTGGTGTAGTTTTGCTTTTAGGCGTAGAGCATTCGACGAATGTATTGCTTTTATGGAAAAGAGTACACTTAAACAAAGAGTTTCTGTAGACGAAATAAAAACCACACCAATTTATCAAAGCAAAGGTATTAAAGTAGAAAATTACATAGACTTAGGTACTTGGGAAGAAATTAGAAGTTTATTAGCCAACCATGGATAAAAAAATAGTTACTGATTGTGATGGTGTTTTATTAGATTGGTGTTATGCTTATGACATTTGGATGAGCGAACTTGGATATGCTAGACAACCAAATACTGAACACAGTTTTAATCAAACTGTAAGATATGGAATAACAGAAGAAGATATGATTGATACTATAAAAAGTTTTAACGAATCGGCATCTGTTGGTTATTTGCCTGCCTACAAAGACAGCGTTGAGTATGTTACACGACTTGCTGAAGAAGGTTGGCGATTTGATGTTGTTAGTAGTTTACATATTGACAAGTATGCTCAAACTTTAAGAAAGAAAAATCTTACACACTTGTTTGGTAATGTATTTGATAAAATAGATGCTAGTTTAAGTTTTACAGCAGGTAAAGGAGATTACCTTGCTGAACACTATGGAGGCAAAGAGTACTGGTGGATTGAAGACAGTGTAAGCCATGCTATTACTGGACAAGATGCTGGACTTAAAAGTGTTATAATGGATTGGCCATATAACCAAAGATGGGAAGGTTTAAGAGTAAAAAACTGGAAAGAATTATACGGAGTAATAAATGACACCACATATTGAAGCAAATAAAGGAGACTATGCTCCTATTGTATTAATGCCAGGAGATCCTTTAAGAGCAAAGTGGATCGCTGAACAATTTTTAGTTGATGTAAGACAAGTAAACGGAGTAAGAAACTGTTTAGGATACACAGGACGCTTTGGAGAAAAAGAAATAAGTGTTCAAGCAAGTGGCATGGGACAACCTAGTTTAGGAATTTACACACATGAACTTTTTAATTTTTATGACGTAGAATCAATTATAAGAGTAGGAAGTTGTGGTGGCATTAGTCCTAAAGTTAAAATAGGCGATATAGTTGTTGCTATGACAGCCTGTACGGATAGTTGTATGACTAAAAAATTACTGTCAGGTGTTTATTCAGACTTTCAATTATCACCTTGTGCTGATTATGGTTTGTTAAAAAATTATGTAGAAAGTTTGCCTAATGATGTATCTTATCACGTAGGTGCTATTACAAGCAATGATTATTTTTATCAACCTGATGAAAACTGGTGGCATGGAATGGCCAACATGGGTATACTTGCTGTTGAAATGGAGGCTCATGTTTTATATGCTTTGGCAATGAAGTTTGGCAAAAAAGCATTGGCAGTTAGTACAGTAAGTGATCATTTGTCGGGTGAAGGTAGTGGTATGTCACCAAAAGAAAGAGAACAAGGTTTTAGTGAAATGGTACACAATGTATTGGAGAGTGTACAATGAATATAAAAACAGTTACAACATTTAATAATAAATTATACAACGATTATGCTCATAGATTTATACAAACTTACAATTGGCCTTTTGACTTAATAATATACAGTGAAGACAATGTACAAAATTTGGAAAGCATACAACATCATAATACTTTTACTGATATACCACAGTGTAAAGAGTTTGTGGACAGGAACAGCAATCGAGAAGTACCTGCACTAAATTTAGATACTTTTAAGTATGATGCTGTAAGATTTTGTTATAAAGTTTATGTATACACTCACGAAATAATAAAACAAGCAAAACAAGGCACTGATGGACTTATTTGTATAGATGCTGATAGTGTTTTTTACAATCCAATAGATTTAAATTGGATGAAAGAAAACATACACAGAGATGACAGCATGATGACTTACTTAGGTAGACCAAATTACAGTGAGTGTGGATATTTGTATTTCAATTTAAAACACCCAGAAGTAACAAACTTTGCCCAAGCAGTACAAGATATGTACAACACTGATTCTCTTTATAATGAAAAAGAATATCATGACAGTTGGATATGGGACGTAGTAAGAGTCAGATTTGAAAATGAAAGAGGTGTAAAGAATTATAACATAGGTGATGAACAAGTTGGCCACGTCCAGTGTAGAAGTGTATTAGGTCAAGTGTATGATCATACTAAAGGACCTAGAAGAAAACAAACAGGTAGAAGTGGTGAATTTAAAGGAGCCTAGTGATGATGGCATTTGGTTGTAGTGTAATGTATGGGGAAGAGATAGAAACTCAACAAACAATACCTAAATTACTAGCAGAACATTTTGGTGAAGAACTTATTAACCACGCTAAGGTTGGTTCTAGCAATGATGAAATTATACATACAGCATTTACAGAGATAACACCTAAACAAACAGTTATTATAGGCATAACCGATGTAGCAAGAGTGTACTGGCCTCACAGCATGACTGACAATATACAGTCTTACAGTGTTTCTAACTTTAGAGGAAAGTTAATAGGATTGAAAAATACTCTTGACTCTTGGTACAAATTTTGCTATAATGAAGAGGTATTATACAAATACACTTACCAAAAATTAAAACACTTAGAAAAATATTGTCACAACATGGGTAACAACATATACTTTTTAAATTTCTGTTCACACAGAAAAGGGTTTACAGAAGCAGAAGGACGTAACTGGTGTACTAAAGATACTAGTTTGGTTTATTTTACAGATGAGAACGAGTATGGCAGAGAACCAAAAGGACATCCTACTAGTAGAGCCCATTTAAAATATACAAGGTATTTGTTGGAAAACTATCCAGCATTAAAAGAAAAAACAAGACATTAGGAATATAAATGAAAGCAGGAAAAATTTGGGGATCTACAGAACTTATTCATGCTAATGGTGTGTTAGAGTTTCACAGAATTAATTTCAAAGCAGGTTACAAATGCTCTGAACATGAACATAAATTTAAATGGAATGGATTCTTTGTTGAATCTGGAAAAATGTTAGTTCGTGTTTGGCAAGAAGATCAAGGACTAGTTGATGAAACTATTCTTGAAGCAGGAGATTTTACACAGGTTAAACCAGGCAAAGTACATCAATTTGAGGGAATCGAAGACGGTGTTGCTTTTGAATTGTATTGGGCAGAGTTTAACCATGATGATATAGTAAGACGTACTGCAGGAAAACAAGTTGATAAAAAATGATCAATATAGCCTGTGTTTGGATACCTCCAAAATATGATTTTAGTTATGTACAGAAACTTAAAAATTCTGTAGATAGAAATCTATCAAAACGTTATACCTTTTATGTGCTTACTACACATCCACAGTTAGTAACAGATCCAACAATAAAAGTAATACCATTAGCAGAAGATCCGCTTATTCATAGCAGTGATAGAGGTAAGTGGTGGTACAAGACTAATTTATTTGCTGAACAAATGTGGCAAGGCCGTGTGCTTTATCTTGATTTAGATACTGTGATTATAAACAATATAGATAAACTATTTGATTTTAATCTAACTGAATTTGTAATTTGTCAAGACTTTAACAGGCATGGTAACCCAAATTATCAAGTTTGTAATAGTAGTGTAATGTGTTTTGATGCTAATCGTTACACAAACTTTTTTGAAATGTGGAAAAATGATTCTACATCAATCGTAAGGAAACACAAAGGTGATCAAGATTGGATAACAGAACTATTAGGTGGAAGTAAAGTTTGGTGGCCTTATGAATGGGTAATGAGTTTTAAATGGGAAGTACTTAACGGTGGTTTAGAAAGATTAGGTACACAAAAATATAAAGACACAGAAACAAAAGTGAGTCAAGAAACAAGCATATTAGTATTTCACGGAAGGCCTAACCCTGAAGATGTTACTGATGACATAATTGTAAATAACTGGAAATGATAAAAACTAAAAATTGTAAACACGGTAAATTTACTTTCTTTGAGAATGATACTGTAATAGGTAAAAGTATGAACCTATACGGCGAATACTGTGAATGGGAAATAATGTGTTTAGAACATATTATAGAACCTTCTTGGCATATTTTAGATATAGGTGCTAATATAGGGACACATACAATACCATTCTCTAAAATGGTTTACAGAGGCCATGTATATGCTTTTGAACCTAATGAATTTAGTAGAAAACTGTTAGAAACTAATTTACTAGATAATAAAGTAGGAAATGTTACTAGTTTTCCTTATGCTATATCAAGAGGAAATGGCAAAGCATATATTGGCAATTATAATGTTGCTATACCAGGAAATTATGGAGAAGTATCAATATTAGACAGTGCTGAAAATATGCAATTAATTGATACGATGAGATTAGATGCTATAAAATTTGAAAGAGTTGATTTAATAAAAATGGATATAGAAGGATCAGAGCCTGAGGCACTTAAAGGTGCTAAACATACGTTAGCAAAATATTTGCCAACTTGTTTTATAGAATGTAACAAAACTGAAAATTTACAACACCTTTTTATTAGATTTAAAAAATTAGGATATCATAAAATGTATTGGTGTCCTGTGAGAAATTATAATCCAGATAACTTCTACGGATATAACAAAAACGTTTTTGGAAGTAGCGGTGTAATTAATTTGTTAATGATATCACCAAATTTAAATGTAAACTTTGATTATTTAGAACCTATTATTGACGAAACTGATACATATCAAAAAATGTATAAACGTGTTTCAAATAATCATAAAACAGCAAAATTACTTTAATCAATCCAATCCCAACCTTGCCATTTACCTTTAATAGGTAAACTTCCTAAAACTAAACTACCTGCTGGAAGTTTCTGCCTTAAGTTATCATATAAACGTTTTGCTATGTTTATTCTACCGTCTTGGTTGTAAAGTAAACGTTCCTGTGAAGCAGTATAGGCACTAATAGGACTACTGTCAAAGATATTACTTAACCAAAGTAATGTAGAGTCATTTAATAAGTTAGAAAATAATATTTGAGAACCTAATTGATCAAAAGCAATATTTAAGTTTATAAAACTAACATTACCAGCAACTCTGCCTTGTTTTAATAAATTTAAAGTATCTCGTATATTTTCGTCATCACCAAATTCTTTAAGTTCTCTTTCCCAGCAATCTTTCCAATAACTAGGACCCATGCCAGGACGGATGCCTTCATTAGTTTGTCCACTGCCTACAAGTATTCCTTTTGTTACAGGATTATCTAACGCCCAATCATGTAGTGGCCCATCTCTTACAGGATCCCAATGTGATACCATTTCATTTACAAATGCTAACGGATAAGAACTTACATCATAAAATACAACAGTTTTTTCTGGTGTATAGTTAAATTTTTTAAGAAGCCATAAAAACTTTAGTCCACTTGGTAATAAAACAAATTGATTAAAGTCTGTGGTAGTATACTTTTTAATTTTGCCAGTCATGTATCTTTCAGTATTGTAGATATGATGTACCATACTATACCCACCTAGTGTTGTAGTAATAGCATTTTTAGTATATCCTCCTCTTAACCAATCTTCACTTATACGTCTTATATCCTCGTATAATTCGCCACTTAATTGTGCTTCGCCTGTTTTAAACTTTTTGTTCACAGCAACTACCTTTTTGCCCGGTATGTAAGTTACTGCTACTTTCTTTTCCATTTGTAGTTTGACTAGATTATACATAATATCTTCAACAAGTAATTTTGTATCATTAGCAACATAAAAATAACCTTCAGTTTGTACTTCTTCAGGAGTGCTTACTACTTTGTCCAGAACACAATATGAAGTGTACTTTGCTAGAAACTTTGTAAACTTATCACTCTTTTTATCAACTACGATACTATAGTTTTCTCTCATATAGTCTGCTAGATCCATATGTTTCATATTATTCTTGCCTTTTTTGATTTAGTTAAGTCATCATTAAGTAAAGTGCCAAATATATAATCTCCTTTGTTTAAAAAACTTAATACACGTTGTTGTCTTACAAATTCTTCTGAACGTGAGCCATTTGCCCATGCTCTGCTAATATGACTTGTAAAAATATTAGATACAAACCAAAATGTAGGCCCTGTTAGTGCTGAAACCCATTTTTTAATTAAAGCATGATCGCTTATTAGATTAATGTTTACAAAATTTATTTTGTTAAGTCTTTCATGTTTTTTCATTATGTGGAACAATTCATTAAACGTTTTATTACCATCTCCCTCAAAAACGTCCCACTTTTTAATTTCTTGTGCCCATAAATTATCTAAAACTTTTTTAGATTCCTCTATGTTTATTTCTTTGTTCTTAACAATTAATAGTCCAGACTTTTCTAACTGTGATCTAGCGTAATCATTTTCTAAAGCAAATTCACTGTACGTTTGTAACCAAGGAGACCAATGCTGTAACAAGTTTCTTTGAAATGTTAAATTTGCTCCACTAATATCAAATAGTGTTACAATTTCATTGCCTTGCCAATTATTACAACGTAACAACCATGTCCAAAAGAAACCACTTGCTACTAAATTATAATGGCTAAACTTTTCGTTATCTATTTGTGGGAAAGGGTTTTTGTAAAACTCTGTGTTAAAAGGAAAAAGTACATTATGCCATGGACTTACTATCTCTTCACACATAAATTTATAACTGTTTGTAAAAACAGGTCTATCATGATCTTTGTACTGATCCAAATCTACATCTGTTGTACTAGTATCTTTTAGTGTTGTATCGATACCTAAAATGTTTTTAGATTTAACATTTCCATATTTTAGTATGCTTTCTAAAACTTTTATAAGTGTTGTTTCAGAGAATATGTCATTTACAATAATTTTGTATCTTTTACTGTTTAGATTATGTGCCTGTTCTAATGTGGTTACAGTTTTAGTATCATAAACACTTGTACCAATTATTAAACTTAAGGCCTGTACTTCTTCATTAGGAGATATCAATATGAGTGTAGTATCATCTTCTAAAAGTTTGTTTATGTCTTGATACTGATTTCCGTGAATGTCGTATTTGTTAAAATCAGTTTTTGTTTTTGTGATTGTCATAGTACTCGCCGTCTTCTACATATTCGGCCATATTATCCATTAACCAATTGTGTTTGACAAGATCGTCTTCAGATTCATAGTAAACAAATTGTCTAAAAGGGTTTAATCTATCGCTAAAATTATGTACTGACTTTTGTTTACTTAAAAAACTATGAATAAAGTTCCATCCGTAAAACAATCTGTCGTTTGTGTTTACTATACTTTCACCATTAGATTCAATGCCTTCTTCAGTTTCTATTACAACAGGAAATTTTTGATTGGGTTCTGGAGCGTCACGTCTGTTTCCAAAGAAGGGTTTGCCAGCCTGTTTAAAATGTTGTAAATTTAAAACAATAGTATAAGGCATTATACCCCACCATCTATCGCCTTGTGAATCTTTTTTGTTAATCACGTGTCCTAGTATACTACACTTATCATGCTTTTCCATATGATTCATAGTTCTTATAGTAAACTCACTTGCTATTACATTTCCTGGTATTTGTATAATAGCAAATTTAGAATCACTTTTAGTAAGTGCTTTTATAATAGCGAGTTCTAGGACTGGTGTAGTTATTTCATAGGCAAACATATCTTTAAGATATTCATGATTTGCTTCTGTAAGTTCTTGTGCTAGTTTGCCAGAGTCAGGTAATGTGTCTACTTTGCTTGTTAAAAACTCTGGATAGTTCCAGTTGATAAGTGCTACTTGGTTTTTTATAAAACTCCAACTAATCATTTAGATTATTCATCTCCACCGCTGTAGATATTTTCATTACCATCATTTTTCCAATGTTGGTCATCTATTCTATAATATCCTTTATCGTCGGAGTAATCTATAAACTCACCCCACCAGTTTCTTCTAAAACTATTTGCTACTACATCTTTCCAAAATAGTTCGTTAGGTGTACCACTAGCAATCATATGATATCTTGTTTCGGTAGGATGATTATTTCTAACCATGTGATAATGATTGTTTCCAAACAACCACATACATCCGTCTGTAATTGGAATGTTACCCCAAAGTCCCATATTAAAGAAACAGTGTTCAGGATTGTTTAGTGAAATATTTACAACACCTAAATCAAATGAAGGGTCTTCATTATCAGGTACATCGTTGTGCCAACGTATTACACCACCTGGTCTTAATGCCATAAATCTAATTCTGTTATATCTTTTATAGTTAAATTTTGTTTTAAAAAATTCTGTTGTTACAGGACATTGGTCACCAATTTCAGTCCAATGTAAAGCACCTGCTTCTCTTGCCTCTTTATAAGAAGAATACCCATATTCCTCAGGAGGTAAAGTTGAATCGCTACTTAAACCATAAAGTGCTACCGCGGCCCAACCTAAATTATTGCCTGAGTTGTAGTCTGGAATAAGTCCTTGCTCGTCTAGTGCCTTTGCTTCTGCCAACATTTCTTGATGTGGCCATTCAGGAAATTCTGATAGCATTAACCAAGGTAAGGCACAACCAAAGTGTTGATCTGTGTTTGGGTGATTATTGTCTCTTATCCAATCGTAAATTTGTTGATTGTCTCTACTGTCAATGCCAAAATCATGTGGCACTGGTATTTCTTTGTTATTAATGTTTGCCATGATTAGTTCCTATATTCATATACTTATAATAAAAAATCTTGCCAAGTTTGTTTTTTGGCTTGACAAATGTTGTGGGGAGGTTGTATAATAAACATATATATTTAGTAGAAGAGGATAACACAAATGAGTACCAATTTGTTAGTAGTTGCTCTAGAGGCAGAATACCCTGTAGATCTCCCAAGACCAAATTTTGACATATTATACACTGGTGTAGGTAAAATAAATGCTACACTAGAACTTACACGGACACTTTCCAACTGGCTTGAACCAAAATTACCCAAAGTTGTAAACTATGGAACCGCTGGAAGTGTAAATAACAAATATACAGGATTAGTTGAAGTAGATGTGCTGATCCAAAGAGATATGATGACTGAACCCCAAGCACCAAGAGGGGTAGTACCTTTTGATAATTCAGAATATTCAGGAGCAATAATGCTTAACTCAAACAGTAATGTTACTTGTGGAACTGGAGACAGTTTTGTTAAAGAGCATGATCCATGGTTTGAATATGCTAATGTAGATATAGTGGACATGGAAGCCTATGCTTTGGCTAGAGTTTGTAGGGATTTTGGGGTAAATTTCCAATGTTTTAAGTATATTTCCGATATGGCCGACGAAAATGCCCCAAAAACATGGGAAAAAAATATCCAAAATGGCCAAAAAACCTTCCAAAAAAGGTTGACAGATCTGTAAAAGGTGTTATTATTATAATATAGACAATGAAAAAAAGGAGCAATATATGTCTTTTGTAATGATAAAAAATGGTTCATACAGGAACAAGCCTGTAAAGAATCTAGTATTTCCGTTGATTAAAAACATGACACAAGGTAAGAAAGGTATGTTTCTTACTGTTGATGGTACACAGGTTTTTGGTCCGGACTTCTCAAAAATCCGTGTTACGGTAAAACCTAATAGTTTTGAATTTGTTGACGAAAGTGATTACACTAAACAAAGTGAAACTTTAGGTCATGTTAATTCTGAAGATTCTGCCGTTGATGACGAAGCAAGAATTAAAGAGATTGACGAAAGGTTTGAAATTTTAGACGAAATGGCCGCTAGTTTAAAAAATGGCGACATTCGTGCTTTAATTGTTACTGGACCTCCAGGAGTTGGTAAGTCATATGGTGTTGAACAAACACTAGATGATCACAGTTTGTTTGATGACATCGCTGGTAAGCGAAAGTATGAAGTTGTAAAAGGTGCTATGACACCAATTGGACTTTATGCTAAACTGTATCAATTCAGTGATCCAGGTAGCGTAATTGTGTTTGATGACTGTGACTCAGTTTTACTTGATGACTTGGCACTTAACATTTTGAAGGCCGCTTTAGATAGTGGTAAGAGGCGTAAAATTATGTGGTCCTCTGATAGTGCTAAACTGAGAGCAGAAGGTATTCCAAATGAGTTTGAGTTTAAAGGCTCTGCTTGTTTTATTACCAACATTAAGTTTGAAAACGTGAAAAGTAAAAAACTTCAAGATCACCTTGAGGCACTAATGTCACGTTGTCACTATTTAGACTTGACCCTAGATACTATGAGGGATAAGTTTCTTAGAATTAAACAGATTGCTGGTAAAGGTGATTTGTTTAAAGGTTATAACTTTAGCAAAGAAGATGAACAGGAGATACTGGACTTTATCTATGCTAATAAAAACAGACTTCGAGAGATGTCATTGAGAACTGCCTTAAAGGTAGGTGATCTTAAAAAGATATCTCAGAAGTGGCAGAGCCTGGCTGTATCAACCTGTATGAAACGGGTATAGTTGCTCCTTACCAGGCAATACCGGCAAAACCGGTAAAACACTGGGTAGGGTAGTTTCCACACTACTCTACCCTTTTTTAAATACGGAGGTTTTATGTTAGTCCCTAAAAATATTGAATATTGTATTTCTATTATGAATGGATCAGGATCACCTCCTGTAGACAAATATCAAAAAAGTATAAAACTAGCAAGGTACGATGTAAGTTTTGTTCATAATGCTATGTTCTTTATTTCTAATGGCCAAGGACTTACTAGCCTACAAAGGAACCTTGCTGTCAAACTTACAACAAAATATAGAAAACAATTTAAAAAAATGGGTATCAATGTTATACCCACTTGTGAAAATCCAGTTTGGGAAACGCCTATAAGAGAAGTAGACAGATCAAAGACAATAGATATTGATGAAGAACACATTTATATTAGGTTCCCTTATGACAGTGAAAGAATAAAAGAGATAAATCAAAAAGTTAGAGATGGCGAATTAATTGACGAGGGTACTAGAAGTCAATGGTTCGCTGATAAGAAGTACTGGAAATTTGAAAAGATTGAAACGAATTTTGTAAAGTTATATAATTGGTCTAAGGAACATAATATAATTGTTTCTGATAGAATGGAAAAAGAATATAAACAGTACGAAAATATTTTTACTAATAAATCCAAGTATTCTATATATGCTACAATGGAAAAAGAAAAACTTATATTAAAAAATGCTCCAAATGAACTTAAACAATATTGGAATGAAAAAGTAGCATCATTATCTGATTTAGATAAGGTAAAAAAGTGTGTTGATTTGGCAATAAATCTTGACAATACAGTGCTAACCTACTATAATTATAATAGTGTACAAAAAGAAATTTTGACTAAAAGAAAAGTCAAATTAGATTGTACATTAAAACAGGCAGTGTTTAATTGTTTTGATTTAGGATTTACTAAATTAGCAATTGGATTGAGCAGTCATAGTCCAAAGAATATTTTAGAAATAAAAGATATTCGTAAAGTTTTTATTACTAAAGGGTTTGAGCCAAGTCAATTTGTTGTAAATGCTAAGAATACTGCCCTTAACAATGTAAGTGATTTTCATCATGCTAATGATATCACAAAAATTGTTATAACAGATAGAATGAGTAGGTTAAATAATAACACGTTTGAATTTAAACCAGATGTGATGATAGGATTTGGAATGTATTCTGATAGAAATGTTTATGGTGCTAACAAAGTTATTACTCTGCCTCCTATCGAGTCAGAGGAGATTCCTTTTTAGTGCCTAAGTGTATTTTAAATATCAAGGACGAAGTTAACGTTAAAATAGAAAACTTAGACTTAAACGCCAGACGTAAACTGAGCAATATGTTTAAGTATGAAGTTCCTTATGCTAGATATCTTCCGGCTGTGAGATTAGGAAGATGGGACGGCAAAGTAGGATTCTTTCAATTAGGTGGCTCAACATTTCTAAACTTATTACCTAAGGTTCTGCCTGCTTTAGAAGAACTAGGTTATGATATTGAACTAAATGACCAACGTGAGTATTCAACAAAATTTAATTTTGAAACAGTACATGAAGATACCTATAGTAACATAACATGGCCTGAAGGACATCCAGTTGCTGGTACTCCTATAATGTTAAGGGATTATCAAGTAGAAACTATAAACAAGTTTTTAGAAAATCCACAAAGTATACAAGAAATAGCCACTGGCGCTGGTAAAACTTTAATCACGGCAGTGTTAAGTCATAAAGTAGAACCATATGGTAGGAGTATTGTAATCGTACCTAACAAGTCGTTAGTAACACAAACAGAAGAAGATTATGTTAATATGGGCCTTGATGTAGGTGTTTACTTTGGTGACAGAAAAGAGTTTGGACACAAACACACTATTTGTACATGGCAAAGTTTAAATATTCTAATGAAAAACACAAAAAACCAAGTAGCCCCTATTAGCATAGAAGAGTTCCTACAAGACGTTATATGTATTATGGTTGACGAAGTACATATGGCAAAAGCAGATGTGTTAAAACAATTACTAACAAGTGTGATGTCACATATTCCAATTAGGTGGGGACTAACAGGTACTATACCAAAAGAAGACTTTGAATGGATGAGTCTGCTTGTTAGTTTAGGAGATGTAACAAAAAGAATACAAGCAAGTGAATTACAAGGTAGAGGTGTACTTGCTAATTGTAATGTTAACGTTGTACAGTTACAAGACTTTGGTGACTATGGTGGATATCAGCAAGAATTAAAATACCTACTTACAAATAAAAAGAGATTAGATTATATTTCTAAATTATGTACTAAAATTAATGAATCAGGCAACACACTAATACTTGTAGATAGGATTAGTGCTGGTAATGAACTAGTAGATAGACTTGGTGACAAAGCGGTGTTTATCTCTGGTGCTACAAAGTCAGATGATAGGAAAGAACACTATGACGAAGTTAAAGTTGCTGATGGAAAAATCATTGTTGCTACATATGGTGTTGCCGCTGTTGGCATTAATATTCCACGTATTTTTAATATGGTTCTTATTGAACCAGGAAAGTCTTTTGTTAGAGTTATACAGTCAATAGGAAGAGGTATAAGAAAAGCAGAAGACAAAGATTTTGTACAAGTATGGGACATTACATCTACTTGTAAGTTCGCTAAAAGACACTTAACCAAAAGAAAGGCGTTTTATAGAGAAGCAAATTATCCATTCCAGTTGGAAAAAGTTGACTGGGAGAAATAAAGATGTTATTATATAGTAAAATAAAGGATAAAAATGAGTCAAATATTAACACTAGATAATACCTGTTTTCCAATGACAGAAGTACCAGATGAAGTTGAGGATCTTAGATTTGCTGTTTTAGATAATTCAAATCCAGATGATCCAGATTATTTTTTTATTCCGCTTATATTTTTAGAAAGTTTCAATAGTCCGGCACTAGTTTTAAAAATTGGAGAAGATACAATTAAAATGCCATTGGATTGGTGTATGCTAATTGGCGAACCTGATCACGGAGACCTAGAAGTATTAAGTTTAACAAGTATTAATGATAGAGGGTTTAAAGCATTTACATTTAATCCTTTATCTGATTACAAACCAGAATTTAGAGATGTAGAAATTGTAGATGTCTATCAAGAAGTAAGATGGTTTTTTCCTAAAATGAAACAAGGTCAAATGTTAGCAGTGCCTTTAAATAATAAAGAGAAACCAAAATGTGCTTATTTTGTAAAAGAAGTTACAAGAAACAATGAAATTGTAGATGTAGGAAAAGTTTGGGGATGAGTTTACCTTTAAATAAAGTGCTACCAGCATTAGATAAAAAAGATAGAAAGTTTTGGGACAGACTTTCTGATGAAGAGAAAAAAGCATTCAGTCCATTCTTATATAACCGCTATGCCAGTAGTGTAAAAGCAGATAAACTTTTACAAAATTGGTATTTAAGATCAACTAATGAACGTACTAACAAGAATTTCTTTGACGTAAGTACTAGCAAACACCCCAAACTACACTGGTTACTATTAACAACAATAAGTCCTGGTATGGGACAAAAGTTTCATGAGTGGATACCACACAAGAAAAAAGACAAGGCAAGTAAAACAGGATTAGATAAAATTATTAGAAAAATATATCCTAATATGAAAGAAGATGAAGTACAGTTGTTAGCCAGCATTGTTACTAAAAAAGAATTAAAAGAGCAGTTAGTAGAACTAGGCTGGGATGATAAACAAATAAAAGCAGAATTAAAATGAACAACGAACTTGTTAAGTTGGCCGCTGTAGCAAGGAGAGATTATTTGAGCGACAAGAAATATCATTGTGATTTTTGTGGAAGATCTTTTATAAAAGAATCCACAATGATGGCTCATATGTGTGAACAAAAACGTAGGCATGATCAGAGACGAGAACGCCATATACAATTAGGTTTACAGGCTTTTATGTTTTTCTTTAAAGAAACATCTCCAAATCAAAGAGAAAGGTCATACGTAGACTTTAGGGAAAGCAATTATTATAATGCTTTTTGTAAATTTGGCAAGTTTATGATAGACTATAACGTAATTAACCCAAGAAGATATATGGAATATATTATTCGTAGTAAGTTTAAACTAGACAAGTGGTGTACAGAAAAATATTACACAGAATGGTTGCCTGGTTATTTAAAGACAGAGCATTGGCAAGATGCTATAGAACGTAGTTTAAAAACTATGGGAGATTGGGCGGATAAAGAAGGTGTTCAATTAAACAGTTATTTTATAGGTGCTAGTACAAATAAAATTGTACAAGATATCATTAATGCTAGGATATCACCGTGGATAATTTATAACTGTGAAACAGGAAGAAATATGTTATCGAAACTTAATCAAGAACAAGTACAAATGGTATATGAATATATAGATCCTGATTACTGGAGACAGTATTTTATTAAGATGAATAGGGATAGCAAAAGTGTCAAAGACACACTAAAGGAAGTAGGATTTTAATGGGTAAGTTACCTGATATTGATATAGACTTTAGCAACAGGGATAAAATTTTAGATATTATAAAACATAATCCTGCTAGTTTAAGTGACGGTAAAAAACATAATACAGGTGTTTATGTCACAGATATTCCTATGAATCCGATAACTAATAGTAGTACTATTGATTTCAAACAAGCAGAAGACAGAGGTTACTTTAAACTTGATTTTCTAAACGTCAACGTATATAGTGGTATCAAAGATGAGGAACATTTAAATAAACTTATGTCAAAAGAACCCAACTGGTATAGACTTTGGGAAGATCAAAAGTTTTGTGATCAAGTAATACACGTTAACGGACATCATAATTTAATGGTTAAACTAAAACCAGATACTATGACTAGAATGGCAATGTTTCTAGCAGTCATGAGACCAGGTAAGGCACACTTACAAAATTATGACTGGAAGCAAATTGCTGAACAAGTATGGACTAAACCAGGAGATGGTAGTTACTATTTTAAGCAGGCACACGCCGTAGCCTATGCTCATTTGGTAGCAATACATATAAATTTATTAGAAGAAGGAAAATAATATGAACTTTGTAATTTGGCACTTATTAGCAATATGTTCTGTAATGGCAGTATCATTTATTGCTGGAATGTGGTATGCTAAAAATTCACATAAAATTAATAAATCAGCATCTAACAAAATTAAACTTTACAAATAAAAATGACTTATGTAGTTGACGACAAATGTATCCTATGTAAACACAAGGATTGTGTTGAGGTATGTCCTGTTGACTGTTTTTATGAAGGAGAAAATACACTGGTCATAAATCCAGACGAGTGTATAGATTGTGGAGTTTGTGAACCAGAGTGTCCTGTAGAGGCAATTTGGGCAGACACAGACACTAGTAAAGATCCAAGCGAATTAGAATTTTGGTTAAAGTATAATAATGTTGAGTTTATAGAAAAGAATGCTTGGCCTGTTATAACACAAAATGGCGATCCAATGCCTGAACACGAAAAGTACCATCCTGATAATTTCCCAGAAGGTAAAAAACATTTGATTAGCGAAAAGCCTGGCAAAGGCGAGTAGTATGTGGTTTAAAGATCACCAAACAGTTTTAGTATACCATCCTGGTTCTGGAGGCGAATATATTTGTTCTAGACTAAATGGACAACAAGAATTACAGGATAAATTTAATAAACATAGATGTTTTAATAGTTTTCCAGGTCAAGATAAACTTTATGATCTAGCGTTGTCAGAAGAAGAAGTTAATTGGGAATGGACAGAAGAGTGTAGACTTAAATTAAGAAATGAAAAGCAATTACAAGAAAAAATTAATGAAGATAAAGATTGGCATTTTGTAAGCGGTAACCCAGACAGAGATAAACCAAGACTAGGACAAAGATCAATTATGGAAAATTGTAATCATTTTCCTACTCATTGGTGTTATGGATTATTTCGAGAACCTGTATATAAATGGATAGATTGTGATAACGATTATTGGTTGTTACATTGGGATCTTGTTTTAGATATCAAAGATAGATATTTTGAAAGTGCTATTCAACAGTCTGTTGGAAAATGGATGAAGTATTCTGAAGCAATAAAAGACCATCATAGTTTCGAAAAAAGATATAAAAGATATAGAGAATATTACAATACTAGATTTCCAAACAGTAGAATCAGTATTGATGATTTTGATTTTCAAACAAAAACAAATTATAAAGATTGGGCTCTAAAGAACCTTGCTGTGGCTAAAATAATGTTAGAAAAATATAATATCAGTAGCAAATGGACAGATGAAGTTTTTAATAATTTTCCGTTATGATGTTTTCTTAACTAATTGAATACTTCTTTTCTTCACACGTTTTTCCATTATATCTTTTAAACTTGTTTGAGGTCCAGATAGTACTTCGCAATCTTTTGCTATAAAAGTTCTTAAACATGATTTAAAAATTGGAAATTCTCTTTTGAGGAATATGTTAATAGGTATCTTTCTGTTAGATTCCCACCACCATTGTTCACCTAGTTCTAAAAATAACTTAACTAGTTTAGGATCTTTAATTTTATCTATATCGTATATACTCAAACAGTTCTTATCAAAATTCTGTATAATGCCAACATACTCGTTGGCAGAGTACTTCACTAGGCTTAAAAAAGGATATTTTTCACCCAGTTTGTCAAACTTTTTATTCACTCTCGCTCCATAAATACACTATAGTAAAGGTAGACTATAATGCTTAAAACTACAACCTATTTAGTAGAACAGGTCCACTCAGTTGTATATAGTCCGAGTGGGTCCACACCAAACAGGAATATGACTATGTATGCTAGAAATCTGAAAGTTTACAAAGGGGCAGATAACCCTATTGTAATAGAAATTAAAAATAACGATCAAAAACCTGTAGATATAACAGGAAAGATTTTTGTCTTCAACATATTAGATCAAGACGAAAGAAAAACACTTGTAAGTAGAGCAGGAACTATTGTTAATGCTAGTAAGGGTAAAATTAAATTTAATATAAGCGAAAGTGATTTGCTTAATATAGATGGACAATTTTTAAATTACAGTATTTTAGAAACCACAAGTGGCACACGAGGTGCTGTATTTGTAGATGATCAATATGGTGCTTTAGGAAACATTGAAATTATTGATGGACCTTATAGTGAATTTAGAGAATCCCAAGTTATAACACTGCCAAATACGAATCCGGCTTCTGTTGAAGCATACCCTCAGTTGAACCAGAATTCAGCATTACATACGGCACAGTTATACATGACGAACTTTACAGGTAAAATTAAAGTTGAGGCTAGTTTGGCTCCTGTTTCTGAATTAGATAATGATGAATATTTTACAGTTACTGAAAAGACATATACAAACGAAAGTAATAATCAATATTTTAACTTTAATGGTGTTTACAGCCATGTTAGATTCAGTAAAAATACAGTAACTAGTGGTACTATTGACAAGATATTGTATCGTTTATAATAAAATCACTACATATAGTGTCAATTTTTTGACATTTTCCTTACTTTTTTGGTTGACAGATCGGCTAAAGATGTTATTATATAAGTATGATAATTGATAAGGAGCAAAAAATGTTAGATCTTGTTAATCATATTCAGTCGCTTAATGCTAAATCTCGTAAAAAGATGAGCGAGACAGAAGGTCTTTGGATTGGTATGATCGTAGAAGATCCTAAACATTGGGCCGAGTATGGTGTATACACACCTGCTCAATTTGATCGTTATATGGATGAGCAAACTCTTTATGAGGCTTGTTCTACAGCCACTAGTAAATCTTATGCTCGTACGGTTGTTGCTGAAACTGATGGTATGAGCGATGAAGAATTCCAAAAAGAATTAGACTATTGGGGTAATCAAGCAGATCAAGAAATTAAAAGGGAGCAAGAAGAACAGGCTCTTTCTGTTGCTAATTTTGAGAAGCAGGTTGTTAACACAATTAATACAGGTGCTGGCGATCGTAACACTGCTATTAAATGGATTCTTCAAGGTGAAGGACTTGATAAAGAACGTGACCCTGGTTATGTTTGTTATTGTTTGAACCTTCCTTATAGTTTTGAAAACGAATTTAAACCTGTGTTGGCATAAATGAGTTTAGTAGGATTTCTACTTTTAATTTTAGTTTTAATGTACGCCACTAAAAATTTTCCTGGGGCGATTACAGATGTTATTTGGGGAACACTCAAGATTATGGGTCTCCTTATTTTAGTTTTGATAATTATTATTTTTATAGGAAGTTAAATGAAAATATTCAAACAAAAATTGGACGACTTTTACAAATGGGTAAAAGGCACCGAACTTGTAATATTAGAAGACATAGATGTCAAGGAAGATCCTGTAAGACCTGAACTTGATTTAGAATGGCGTAAAAACTATGGTAGGCTTATTTTTGGTTTAAAGTATGAGGACAGTATAGAAGGAATTGTTTGTGTAGCATATACAAATGGTGTGCCCTATAGTGTTAGAGAACTTGAATTAATGAGTGAAAATGCTGATATGAAGGGTGATATAAACACCGCGGTTGCTTATACAGTTTGGTCTAGAAAAAGAGGAGCAGGTAGAGAGATTATTCAAAAATTGTTAGAGCATACTAAAAACGACAAAAGAATAAAACAACTAGTAACACTTTCACCACTTACACCAATGGCGACTCACTTTCATATTAAGAATGGTGCCAAACTTATCAAACATAATCCTGATACACAGAATTTTGAATATAGTTTAGAATAATTCAGAATACTTTTCAATATATAAATTTTTTAAAATATTATAGGCAGTTCCGTTTGCCATTTCATCCATTGTAAATTGATGATACTGTAAAGTTCTAAACCAATCTTCTCTATCTGGTTTATGAATGTGTTTTACATCTAAACTAGCAACAGGTGCCGCGGCACTTAAAGCATGGCATACTACAGGTATACCATTTAAAATTGCTTCAACACCTACAATACTACAACTTGTATAAACAAATTGTGCTTTGTCAAAATGTTCTTGTAAAGGTATTTGAGCAAACTCAGGACCACTTTTCTTTCCGTGTCTTGGTTTTTCTCGCCACAGTAATGGCCATCTTGTAGGTTGTAAATCTTTTCTAGCATAATCTTTCCAATGTGGTTCTCCTATAAAAGCATTTATAGTAGGACTACTTTCAGCAACTAAAACATGGCTACGATCATCTGTACGCCAAGGCTTGTACGACCAACCTGGTGTACGTCTATCATCTAAATTATCTATTACTTTGTTTACATGAATTGAACCAACACATATTCTCCATAATGCTTCTCTATCACTTACTTGTGAACCACGTCTACGCCAATAAGGTGTATCAATAAAAATATAAGGTTTTTTATTTTGATGTAGTTCTACAACTTTATAAAAATTCATATCACCTAAACCAAAAAAAGCATTAGGCACTTTTTGTTGTTTTATATCGTCCCAAAGGTCGTCGTTAGCAATAAGTTCACTGTTTGGCCAGCCTTGGTGTAAGGCCGTAGTGAGTTTGCCAGCAACACCACCTTTTAGTGGTGATCTAATTCTTAACATTATAATTTGTTTTTCTTGATTCTTTTGTAATATTCAGTAATGCTATGGTCTCTAACACCGTCAAAAAATTCAAAGTTTTTAATAGCGGCCCAATGACCTCTACACCAATCTTTAAATCTTTGCCATTTAGATAAACCATCTCTTTTATTACCATAATGATTTAGGTAACAATATATACCATGATGTCTAAAACCCATAATCCAAAATGGAACTGTAGATACTAGATCGTTGTTGTTTCTCCATCTATAATGTTTAACAACTAAATTATCAACAAATTTTTTATTTCCTACTCTTGGTGAACCAAAAGTGTAAAGTGCTTCAGTTTGTTCTTCAAGTCTACTAGCGGCGATTGTTGCCATTGCTCCTCCTAGACTGTGACCACAAATATAAAGTGGTTTATTATTTTTAATTAATGGTAAGATTTCTTTCCATACTTTATTAATTTCATCATAAAAACCGTCGTGTACTTTACCGTCAGTTTTAGACTTACTTTTCCATGCTTTTAAATCCGCTTGGACATCAGACATCTGTGTTGGTTCTGTACCTCTAAAAGCAAGTACCTGTTCTTGCTTATTTTGTAGATACATTACTTGGGCACCTTTAACGTCTATATAACGTATAGTAGGATACCCTAATTCTTTTAATTTTGCTGATAACTTTTTGTCAAAATCTTTATATACAAGTGCTGATAGATTAGCAAAATGACTAGATCTTTTCATGTGTGTTACTCCTAATATGTATATTTAACAAAATAAGCAATTTATTATGGGTAGAGAAGTTAACTTTTATTTACTTTAAATCAATAAATACAACATACAGGGAGATAAGGCTGTGAAAAAACGTACTAGATCGCTATTAGAAGAACTTGATGCTATTGCTATAGACAAAGACCGCAAACACGTGGTTGAAAGTAGAGCAACACATTTAATTCAGTCATCTATCAATTTAATTAACATGATCAAAGAGAATTTTGATGATCAAACAGCAATAGATCTAGAAAAAAGATTTTTAGCCGCTATTAAGAAGCAAGAAGTAGTTAAGTTTACACGTGGTATAAGAAAGATCAATAATGAAAATAAATGAAATAGCGGGTATAGACCAAAAAAGATATAAAGACTATAGATTAACCAAAGGCGTATCTGGAAAAGGTGGCGAAGTTGGTGATATAGCAGATATGGTAAAGCGTCATTATGACGCTTGGAAACGTGTTGTCTCACAGTATCAAAGTGTGGCAAAGTCAAACCCACAAGGTTTATTACAAGCCTGGATTGAAAAGTTTTATGGTTCTAGTTCTGCTAAAGTTAATCTAAAAAAAGCAGAAAATGATTATGGTGTTAACACTGGTATGAAAGGTGCTGATGCTATATTAAGAATTGCTATAGGTATTTTAATGAAGCCTAAAACAAGAGTTGAAATGGAAGCATATTACGATCAGATGAAAGGCAAACTAGATCCTAAAATTGATTCTGAAGTAGGTGATCCAATGCCAAAAGCACAACAAGATCCAGAACCGTCCGCGGCCCAAAACCAAGGATCCAACATACAAGGAAAGTAATCAATGCTTATCACTGAAGTACTAAAACCACGTACTTGGCACGAAACATTAGCAGAAGCGGCCGGCGATAAAAATTTACATTTAGAACATTTAGAAGATTTAATTTTAAACAATGGATATGATGGTGCTATAAGTGCCTTGAATTATGTCAATGCTTTAAGAGGAATGCTGTATACTGGCGGTCAAGCACAGAGTAAAATAACTGTAAAGTGGGACGGTGCTCCTGCTATATTCTGTGGAATAGATCCTGTAGACAGTAAATTTTTTGTAGGCACAAAAGCAGTATTTGGTAAAACTGAACAAAAGGCGGCAAAAACAAATGCTGAGATTGACAATTGGTATCCAGGTGAAGGCCTTAATAAAAAACTTAAGATCGCTTTAGAACATCTATCAAAGATTGGTATTCAAAATGTGCTCCAGGGAGATATGATGTTTACAGATGACAGTATAGAAGAAAAAGAAATTGGCGGTGAAGCACATTTAACTTTTACACCAAACACCATTACCTATGCTGTACCTAAAGACAGTGATATTGGCAGAAAAATAGCAAGGGCAAAAATAGGAATAGTTTTCCATACAACTTATAAAGGTGAAACACTTACTGATTTAAAAGCAGAATTTGGAGCAAGTGTTGGTGGATTTCAAGAATCAATGGACGTTTGGTTTGATGATGCTTACTATAAAGATGTGGGCGGAAAAGCAACGTTAACTAAAAAAGAAAATGATGTTATAATATCAAGTATAAATCAAAGTAAAAAAACTTTAGGTAAAGTTGATAAAGAAAGATTTAATACATTTTTAACACAACCTGATTTAGCAGAATGGGTAAAACCATTTATTAATAAAAAAATTACAGCAGGACAAAGTATAGGTGAACCTATACAATTTGTAAAAGACTTTGTAAATTATTTTAAAGAAAAAATGAACAAAGAAATTGATGCTTTAAAAAGCGGACCTGATTCTCCTGCGGCAAAAAAACGTATTGAACGTGATATTAAATTAGAACAATTTGTTGATGACAATTTAAATAATTTACTAGGAGTAATGGCAGTGTACAAACAAGTAATTCAACTTAAATTAAAACTGTTAAAGAAACTAGAACTTATTGAACAAAATGTTGGAACTTTCTTAAAAACTGATAAAGGTTATAAAGTAACAAATCCAGAAGGATTTGTAGCATTTGGAATAGAAGGTGGTGCTGTAAAACTTAATGATAGATTAGAGTTTAACCAAGCAAATTTTAACATGGCAAAGAACTGGAGTAAGTAATGGCTTTTGAATTTATTAAAGAAGAATTAGCAGAAGCAAGAATGTTTAAAGATCCAAAAAGGATTAATGTTTCAAGTCAGGCAAGATTAGCAGATACTTTGTATTCTCATTTATTGGGTCTACAAGTAATGAAATATGAAAATCCAGCAATGGCAAAAAACTATGCTAGAAACACTTTAAGATTTGCTGGCTTTGATGGAGTCAGACCAGGAGCAACAGATTTACATAATTTATTAGCAAGTGTAGATAAAGTGCCACAGGCACAAGTTAAAAGATTTTTACAAGACATTGTAAGAGGTAAAGGTGATACCCAAGCAGATCGTAGATCACTTGTTATGATACAAAGGGCCATAGGTGCTAGAGGTGGTAACTCAAATGCTCTTAGACGTATGATAGCAGACTGGCCTAGACTTTTACCAAATGAGAAAAAAGTTTCAGCAACACGTTTAGGTTTTGCTCTTAATCAAAATGCTAGAGGAAGTGATTTAACACCTGCTTATGTAAAAACAATGAAGAAAAGCAATTTAGGTGTAGACACAGCAAAACAACCTTTAAGTAAAAACCCATTATTATGGGGTGCCGTAGCAGGTGGAATACTGTACAAAGCAATACGAGATCCTCGTATTAAAAATCAAATCAAAGGCGTTAAGAATTAACTTTTTGGATAAATATTAGCATAGTCCACTAGTTGGACAAATGAAATATAGGAGTCTAAAATGGCAAGTTTAACAAAAGTTCATGGCAATAGCAAAGTTTTTTATGCTGGAAAAGAAATAGCATTAACAAAATTAGCGAAGTCAAATTTGACACAGGATGAGTTAGATCAAGCATTAGCATTCATTCAATTAACAGCAACTATCGTTGGTGTTGGTGATGACACAGCAGGCGGATTCAACGCTGGTGCTTCAGATGAAGTACACGTTTTATCAGAAGGTATTGCGCCTGTGGCAGGATCAGACTTTGGTGGCGTTACAGGTGTTACAGCATCTGTTGTATCACTTTTTAACTAATCCTAGTTAATATTTTAAAAAGGGTGGCTTAGGTCACCCTTTTTTTATGGCTATTTCAAAAGATGCTTATATCACAGCCTGTGATAAATAACTACATATAATACCATACTAGGAGAAATTACTATGGCAACATTAACAAGAGTATCACCTACAGCAACTTCAACTGATGTTGAAATGATGGGTGGAAACATGACTTTCTTAACAGTAGATTACGTTAACACTAACGCTTCAACTGGTCCAGAAGGTGCTCAAGCGGCAACACACAAAGTAGTTGGTTCTACAAATACAGTGGTTGCTATTGGTCCTATGTTAGATTCTAACACACAGCAAACTTTTGCTATCGAGGGAACATTAGACGCGGCTACAATGCAGGCGGCTATCAGAGCATTAGGCACAGTTGACTCAGTTGACTTATCAAGTTCTACTGTAACAGAAACTAAATTAGGTATTTTAACAGCGGCGGCTGTATCCTAATAGTTAAAGATTAAAAATAGGCACTTTTTTTAGTGCCTATTTTTTTGACTACCCATTCAAATTTGGATAAGTACTCATATAATGAAGTACCTCGAACTCAATCAAATCAAAGCATTTCATATCGAGCATACTAGTAAATGTAATTTATTTTGTCCACAATGTGCTAGAACACTAGACGGCGGTTTAAATCCTGTACTAGAACTCGATGAACTAACTCTTGATGATTATAAAAAAGTTTTTACACCAGACTTTGCTAAAAATGTAGACAGAGTTTGGTTTTGTGGAAACTATGGTGATCCAATTGCTAGTAATACTTTTTTAGAATGTGCTGAATATCTTAAATCAGTTGGAGTAAAAACTTTACAAATTCATACGAATGGCAGTGCTAGAAATCATGACTGGTGGAAAAGACTTGCTGAAGTTCCTGTTGAAGTAACTTTTAGTATTGATGGTTTAAAAGATACAAATCATATGTACAGAGTAAATTCACAATGGGAAAAAATTGTCAGTAATATTGAATCTTATATTGGGGCAGGCGGAAAAGCACATTGGGATTATTTAATTTTTGATCATAACATACATCAAGTAGGCGTAGCGAAGAAATTAGCAACTGATTTAGGATTTAAAACAATGAGTTTTAAAAACACTAGTAGATTTGTTACTACAGACGGATTTAAAGAGCATATAGATAACACAACGGCAAATGTAAAAACTAGAAAAAAAGAATATACGTTATCAAGTAAAGAAAACACTAACAAAAACAAATTTGAACAGATTGTAGATCAGTATGGCAGTTTTGACAATTATGTAAATACTACATCAATATCTTGTAAAACTAAAAACAAAGCACAATTATATATTGATTTTCAATTTAAATTGTGGCCGTGTTGTTGGTTAGGTGGTCCTACACATTTTTTTGGTAAAAAGAATGTACAAAAAAATCAATTAAGGGCATTACAAGAAAGATACGGAAATGATTTTAATGATTTAAGAAAATATAGTTTAGATGAAGTTTTAAATCATATATGGTATTCAAATCATTTAAGCGATAGTTGGAAAAATACAATGGAAGATAGTAACCCAAAATTATTTACTTGTGGTAGAACTTGTGGAACAGATTACGAATTTAGTAGTGTAGGTAATTTTAATGAACAAAGGTATAGACTAAATGGTTAATCAAGCACACGGATCAGCAAGTTCAGGATACTCATATACAAATCCTAGAACTGTATACAAAATAGAAACACTATTAGATATTAGCAACACCGGAATAGTATCTGATTTTAGAGATGATGTTCCTTTACCTTTTGTAGATGATCTAGGCAACATAATCAACGATAGAGAAACTTGGTCAACAAGTAGAAACGAGCAACGTAATTGGGAAACATTTATTCAAGCAATTAGTTTAAGAGCACAACCAATTATGACAACAAATCCTACAAGCAGTACTATTGAAAGTAACACCGTATGGACATTTAAATTTGGTGTTGAAACAGCAGATGTATATGCTAATGGAGATGATGCTGTAGGCTTACTTAAAGAAGTGCTACATAATGTACCTATTATAACAGGTTTAAAAGAAACAGCGTCTATAAATGTACCTATGTTGGACACACAAAAAAATGTTAACACTTGGTGCTCGCTTACAACAGTCTAAAAAAAATACGATCTTATAATACTACAAATACCGATAAATAAATATAGTTGGAACTAAAGGCAAAACAAAGGCATATTTTATAGGCATATTACCAGGCAGTGTTCATAGTTTCATCCTTAACACTAGAGGAAAGAGAACACAATGAGTAGTTTAGATATTGAAAAAGAAAGCCTCGAGGCACACGTAGATCTGTGCTCAGAAAGGTATAAAAGAATGGAAGATAAACTGGATAATCTTGACTCTAGAATCACAGGTATTGAAGAAGTACTTGTGGATATAAGAGATAAAATGTTTGCCGACAAGGCAAGTAGATCAAAACAAATGATGACAATTGGTATGGCAATTATAGGTGCTTTGGTATCTACAGTGGCATTTTTAACGTACCAACTAATAATTAACTCGTAAGTTAATTAATAAATACATTTATGCTAATACAGGAAGTCACAAACGAAGCAACTATGGCCTGGGCACGATCAGGTAGTAAGGTCGTCCGTAAATATCGCTGTACTAGTGGTAGACTTAAAGGCAAAATTGTTTCTAAACCTGGTTCTTGTTATAAAGCACCAGATATTAAAAAACGTATTAAATTAGCAATAACAAGAGCGAAATTAAAGAAAAGAATTGCTAGAAAATCCCAAAGAACAAAAAGGATTAATCCAGCAAGTAGAAGAGTTCAAGCATTAAATAAATCAATGAGGAAACGTTAATGGAATATTGTGCTAATTGTGGAAGACCAAAACACGAAGGTAGATTAGTAGAACAGTTTCTTGACGGTGACAACCAACCTGTCGAAATAATTGTTTGTGATCATTACAGAAAGTTAGAAGCAGATGAGTTGGCTAAAAATAATTGAAGCACCAGTCAAAGCAAAAGTAACTAAAGTAAGTCCTGATGGCAAGAAGATTTCTATTGACCAAGGTCCCGGAAAAGAACTTAATATTGATTTAGATAAAGCACCCGAAGTTGATATTTCAACTGACATGGGACAAACTACAATAAAACTGAATAAGAAAAAAGGACCTAATGTTGGTCCAAAAGTTAGACCAGGACAGCAAATAAATGTCCAAGAAGGTCCAAATGATCCTAATATTTTTAAAGCAGTGTTTATGGCAGGCGGACCAGGTTCAGGAAAAAGTTATGTAGCAGGCAAACTTTTAAGAGGAAGAGGTTTAAAGAACAGCAATCCTGATGTAATGTTTGAAATACTTTTAAAGAAAGCAAAATTGAAACCTACACCTGATGATATTGGTAGTGAAAAAGGACAGGCTGTTAGAAGCAGAGCAAAAGCAGTAACTAACAATCAACTAGAAACTTGGATTGATGGAAGATTAGGATTAATTATTGATGGCACAGGAAAAGAGCCAGCCAAGATAGCAAAAACAAGTGAGATGTTACAACAATTAGGTTATGAAACTATGATGCTATTTGTTAACACAAGTTTAGAAGTAGCACAACAAAGAAATAGAGAACGTGAAAGATCAATACCAGATAGAATGGTATCAAATATGTGGAACATGGTACAAGATAATATTATGAAATTCCAACAAATATTTAAAACAGGAAATTTTCACGTAGTTGATAATTCAGGCGGATTAGAAGATCCTAATAGAAAAGACAATTTTGATAGAGTTAGCAAAGAAATAGATAAGTTTTTAGCACAACCAGTGTCGTCAAGAATGGCTAAATCCTGGTTGGATAGTAAAAGACCTCAATAATGTATTACAAAATATTTCCCAAAGTTAGAGTATGGTTGAGTGATGCTGAACAAGAGTTACTCGACACCATAGAAAATTCACCTGATGAACAAGTTACAAAAAATTCATTAGGTCAGGAATTATTGCCAACACTTAATTTATTATTAAGTAAGAGTGTAATTTGGCGTAAAAAAACTGATGATGATGTAATCTATGGTAAAAGAAAAATCTACAGATAATTTTCCAGTAATTGTACAAGGACACAACTTTACCCGTGTGGGAGAATCTGTGATATTTGAAGTAAACACAGGAGGTTGGCGGTTTAAGGATAATACAGAAAAGATTGAATTCTTTAGTAGGACTGGCGCTGTTGCTTATGCTGTAGCAAAAACAACCAAAAAAAATCATAATAAATTTATTGATTTAGACAGGAATGTAGAAAAACACAGGGCAGACTGTGTGTTTCACAAGTATCATTTAAAAATTGCCCGTAAAAAGCATAATGATGATGCTATTATGCTGTACGAAACACGTCTTGAGGATAGTAAGCACAAGGGTGATACAGCAATGGACCGGCTCAAAGAAGCGGCAAAAGAATTGAATATTTTATAAATACATTATACAAAATATATGTGAGGCTAACACTATGAATTTAAGTGAAATTGAAAAAAGAGTTACAAGTGATTCTGTAAATGACAGACTTCGTAAAACTTTTAATTACGAAATAGATTTCTCTGATATGACCCCATCATTGGCATTTGATATGATTTCTGAAACTAGAAAAGAAATTGAATCATTAAAACTATCTAATAAAAATACTAAAAACGGTACAAGATATATGAATGCTTTAATGACTGTTGAAGCATTAGAGAAATGGATTACAGAGCAAAAACTTCCTAAAAAACAGGCAGTAAAAGAAAAAGTTAAAACACAACCTAAAGTTACTGAAGGATTTGGTGACAGTGCTAACGTTAAACAGGCACTTAGACTTCTTGTAGGAAACCAAAATTATAATAAGGCTCTTAGAGCGTTAGAAATGGCAAAAGCAGGAAAAAGCGTACCAGCAAACTTCGTAGAAGGTCTAAGACCTTTATTAGATTTAATTGAAACAGTGATGGCTGGTAGTATTGCTAACACAAGAGTTTTACAACAACTTAATAAAAGAGCAAAAAATCAACTAGGTATAAAAGAAGCAAGATTAAATGAAGGTGAAATGGAATCAGCAGAATTAGTATTAGCCGCTAAAGATATGGTTGACCAACTTCAAGGAATGCAAGAAGACTTAGGTGAATTAATGAATGAAAACCTTCCACCACTAGTAGACGCTATTAGAGATGAAATGGGCCAGGACATGGCTGATAAATTTTCACAGGCGGCAAAAGGTACATTAGAATCTGCTTTAGATAGTATCGAGTCAGCAAGATCAGGTATGGACGGTGCTAGTAGAGTATTAACTGGTGAAGACTCAGGCGTAGATTTAGGGGGAGAACCAGCAGATGGTTCAGATGCTATGGAACCAGCAGGTGACATAGACTTAGACGCTATGGGTGATATGGATGCTGATGCTGAACCTAAAATGGATTTAGACAGCGAAGAAGGTGGAACTGAAGGCGAGCCAGGGTTAGACAGAGAGGAACGCTAAAATGCGACTCAATGAGTTTGCTCCTACAAGTCTAATTGGATTTTTAAACTTTGTTGCTAATAGAACAGTAGGCGACAAGAAAGAAATTCCTATAAAGGTACTTTCTCAAATGGCACAGAAAATGGGCCTTCCACTAAATTATCAAAATTTAAAAAAAGCATACGATGAAGATCCAAATCTTCAAAACTTAATTGCTGATATTGATCAAGATAAAATAATTTTAAAATCTCCAGATGAAGTAGATAATGATAGTTTAGACACAGAGCAACCGGATATTGATCCAGATCAAAAAATAGATACAATGGCCAAACGTGCTCTAAATAAAAGATCATAATACTTGACTTTTATATTCCAACTCTGTTATAATAGTTCAAAATGAGGTTTCAATGATAGTAGAACGATACCAGTACCACGAAATAAAACGACAACACATAGACGGAAAACGTTTATACCTTACACCAGATGGCAAATCCTTGCCAAGTGTTACTACTATTTTAGATCGTACCAAAAGCGAAGAGAAGAAACAAGCGTTGGCCAACTGGCGAAAGCGTGTGGGTACAGAACAAGCACAACAAATTACAACTGAAGCGGCCAGTCGTGGCACTAGGATGCACAAATACTTAGAAGATTTTTGTGTTACAGAAGAATTAAAAAAACCTGGGTCAAATCCATATAGTCAACAAGCAAATAAAATGGCAGAAATTATTGTTGATAACGGATTAAACAAATTAGATGAATGTTGGGGGACAGAAGTTCCATTATATTTTCCAGAACTATATGCTGGCACTACAGATTGTGTTGGTTTATACAATGGTATTCCTGCTATTGTAGATTTTAAACAAACTAACAAACCTAAAAAAGACGCTTGGGTAGATGACTACAAACTACAGTTGGTTGCTTATGCTCATGCTCATAACGAAGTCCATAATACAACTGTTAAAAAAGGTGTTATTTTGATGTGTAGCAAGGACTTTGAATTCCAAAAATGGGAGTTACAAGGCGAAGAATTTGATATTTTTAGCGATCATTGGTGGAACAGAGTTGAAAACTATTATCGTGAGTATCACTGATAAGCATAAATAGTTTATATTAGGAGTAAAATATGGCTGTAGTACAGATATCCAGAATTCAGCATAGAAGAGGTAAAAGTGAAGATCTACCTCAATTAGCATCTGCTGAAATTGGCTGGAGTATTAATAATAGAAAATTATATATTGGTAATGGTTCTACTGATGAAGGCGCTCCTGCTTTAGGCAATACAGAGATCTTAACTGAACACAGTAATATTTTAAGTTCAAGTAACACTTATACATACAAAGGTGAAAGATCAGGTTACACTGTACAAACTGCTTCAACAGGCGACAACACTAGAACATTACAACGTAAACTTGATGACTTTGTGAATGTTGTAGACTTTGGTGCCAAAGGTGATGGATCAACTGATGATACAACAGCAATTAATAGAGCATTAACACAATTATACACAATACAAGATACAGATCCTTTAGCAAGAAGAATTTTATATTTTCCAGCAGGAACTTTTGTTTTAAAAACAGACTCTGTAAAACTTCCACCTTACGCTACAATAAGAGGTGAAGGTATTGACAAAACTATTATTAAAAACGAAACAGCAAATAAAAAAGTACTAATAACAGCAGACAGTGACATGAACACAGCAACAAGCATTGGTTCTGGAACTGCTGTAACACCTAAATATATTTTAGTACAAGGAATGACTCTACATCAAACAAAAGATGAAGATGTCTGTTCAATTGATCAAGCAAGTGATGTTAGATTTATAGATGTAAGATTTAGGGGACAGTTTGTTTCTAAACCTACCACAGCGTTAAACAACAAAGCCTGTGTCACATTTACACAAACAGTAGCAAACGAAACTAATCATATTATTTTTGAAGAGTGTAATTTTGAATTTCAAAACACAGCAATAAGAAATGATATATCATCTAAAAATATTGTATTTGATGCTTGTCATTTTAACAATTTGTTTAAAGGAATTGTTGTTGGTGAAAACATAGGTTCTGGTAATGCTGTTGGTTTTAGAATACAGCATAGTTACTTTGACAAAATTGCTCAACGTGGTCTTCATGTGTATGCTGGTCAAGGTGTAACATCTGCTTTCAACACATATAGAGATGTAGCAAACAATCATGCCGGTGCTGGAAATCCAACGACTCCTGTAGTAGAATTTGCTACTGATGGAAATGGTTGTTTTGGGGATTGGTTTGAAAGAAACGATGCTGATACTTTAATTAAATCAAGAGTTGAACATAATGGTAAGGAAGTTTATGCTTCTTTAGCCGACCATAGCATTAACTATGGTTTCCATAAACAGTTTAGCGGTAAAAAATTAGAACTATTAGATAACCAAAGTTCACTTACTGACATTGGTTTAGAATTTGACAGAACTAATGATACAAACCTAAGAATAGATTATACTATTGTTAGAGGCATAAGAATTAGAACAGGTAATTTGTTAATTGCTAACACAACTGCCGGTAGCACAATAGAAGATGATTTCGTTGAAGATTCAGATGTTGGTGTAACATTTAGTTTAGATAGATCAACAGGTGTAACAAAATTACAATACCTTACTAACAACTTATCCACAAACGGCAACTTATATTATCGAATAGAACGTAACTATTAATTAATGTTTGACCTCCCATATCATGAGCGGGTAAGAGCCTGGCGTGACTTTCGTCTAACAAATTCATACCTAGACAGAGAAGAAATACTAGTAAACACAGCAAAACTTTGGTGGAAAGCACCACAGGCTATGCCTTTTTTGGCATACGATCAACCTGAAACATGGCCACAGCCATGGGAGTTAATACAATATGATCGTTTTGATGATGTAGGTATAGGTCTTGGAATTTATTTTACACTTTATTTGACAGATAGATTTGACAAACGCGACCTAGATGTAGTAATATATAATAACATAAATGAATCAGCGTATACCGTTGCTGTTGATGTCTACAAAAAATATACTCTGAATTGGAGTGTAGGTGAAGTAGTAAATACTTCATTAGTAGAACAAAGGGCACATAGGCAGTGGGTTTGGAATTATGCTGAACTTAGAACAGAATCGTACTTATAGTAGAGCAAATGAAACAATAGGAAATAGCATGAATCAATCAAGTAAAATTTCAATATTAAAAAGAGAAGGCCATAAAGAGCCATTAGATTTAGAAAAAATGCACAAAGTAGTTTTTCACGCCTGTGAAAACTTAAAAAATGTTTCAGCCAGTCAAGTAGAGATTAACAGTCATCTAAGTTTCTTTGATGGCATGACAAGTTCAGAAATACAAGAGACACTTATTAAAAGTGCGGCAGATTTAATTACTGAAGAAACACCCAATTACCAATACGTAGGCGGAAGACTAATCAACTATCATTTGAGAAAAATGGTTTATAATAGTTTTGACCCGCCACATATATTAGACATTGTAAAAAAAAATGTAAAAGACGGGTATTACGATAAAAATCTTTTAGAAGATTACTCGGAAGAAGAATGGCAAAAAATTAATAAGTTTATTGATCACAGTCGTGATGAGGATTTCACCTACGCGGCTATGGAACAATTTAGAGGAAAATATCTAGTACAAAATAGAGTAACAGGTGAAATAAAAGAAACACCTCAAGTAGCATACATTTTAATTTCTGCTACATTGTTTAGTAACTATCCAAAAGAAACTAGACTACAATGGGTAAAGGATTATTATGACGCTATTAGCAAGTTTTATATTAGTTTGCCTACTCCTGTTATGGCAGGTGTTAGGACACCTCAAAGGCAATTCTCGTCTTGTGTACTCATTGAGACTGATGATAGTCTTGATAGCATTAACGCTACTACCAGTTCCATTGTCAAATATGTTTCACAAAAAGCAGGTATCGGTATCGGTGCCGGTAGTATTAGGGCACTTGGAAGTCCCATACGTCACGGAGACGCTTATCACACAGGAGTAATTCCGTTTTACAAAATGTTTCAAAGTGCTACAAGATCTTGTTCACAGGGTGGTGTGAGAAATGGCGCGGCAACTTTATACTATCCACTTTGGCATTTAGAAATAGAAGACCTTTTAGTACTTAAAAACAACAAAGGTACTGAAGACAACCGTGTACGTCATATGGATTATGGAGTACAGTTTAATAAGTTAATGTATGAACGCTTAATTACAGGAGGAAATATAACTTTGTTTTCACCTGCTGACGTTCCAGGTTTATATGAAGCCTTTTTTGCTGACCAAGATAAGTTTAAAGAACTTTATGAAAAAGCAGAAAGGTCTACTAAAATCCGTAAAAAATCTATTCCCGCTTCTACACTGTTTGGTATATTCATGGAAGAACGTAAGAACACAGGTAGAATCTATTTAATGAATGTAGATAATGCTAACGATCACGGTGCTTTCCAAGTTAACAAAGCACCTGTAAGACAAAGTAATTTATGTTGTGAAATAAATTTACCTACAAAGCCGTTAAACAGTTTTGACGATCCAGAAGGTGAAATTGCTTTGTGTACATTATCAGCAATTAACTGGGGTAAAATAAAAGACCCTAGAGAGTTTGAAGGGCCATGTACTTTGGCAGTAAGAGGCTTAGACGCTTTATTAGATTATCAAAATTATCCTGTTAAAGCGGCAGAAAATAGTACAATGAAAAGGCGCCCTTTAGGAATTGGTATTATCAACCTTGCTTATTGGATGGCTAAAAATGATATGACGTATTCAGAACCTAATTTAGATTTAATTGATAGGTTTGCTGAAGCATGGAGTTACTACTTAATAAAAGCAAGTGCTGACTTGGCAAAAGAACATGGCAAGCCAGAAGGTAGTGATGAAACAAAATATAGTCAAGGTGTTTTACCTATTGACACATACAAAAAAGATATTGATGAATTAGTTCCACACAAAGAACGTATGGCGTGGACCAGTTTGAGAAAACAACTAAAAGATACAGGCATTAAAAATTCAACACTTATGGCGCTTATGCCAGCAGAGACATCAGCACAAATTTCAAATGCTACTAACGGAATAGAACCGCCACGTAGTTTAGTCAGTGTGAAACAAAGTAAGCATGGAGTACTTAAACAAGTAGTACCAAGCATTAATACTTTAAAAAACAAGTATGAATTACTTTGGAATCAAAAATCTCCTGTTGGTTATCTACACATTATGTCAATATTACAAAAATATATTGATCAAGGCATTTCAGTTAATACAAGTTACAATCCTACCTTTTATGATGATGAGAAGATTCCAATGAGTGAGATGTTAACTCACCTTTTGACTTTTTACAAATATGGCGGAAAACAACTTTATTACTTTAACACATTTGATGGTGCTGGAGAAATAGAAGTTGAAAAGAATACAACTGCTCACGAGTTAGCCGCGGAATATGTAGAAGAAAGTCAAGAGGATTGTGAATCTTGTACGATCTAAAAGAATTTTACAAAACAGACATATACAAAAAAGTCATAGGTGACTTTGATCACGTCTATGAAGATCCTAGTTCTGAATCAAACAAAGATTGGTTTAAACAGACAAGAGTTTGGGATTATCAAAAAATTACAAGCATAGAGCCATTCTATTATATTTGGAAAGTACAACAAACAGCAAACAATAAAAAAGTTTTAGATTATGGATGTGGTGCTAATTTTTTCAAAACTTATTGGCCCAATATACATGGTGTGGATAAGTTAAGTTTTAGTGATGGCAGTTTCTTCCCTTTACCTGATGAAATAAGCAAAGATTATATTAATACCAATAAAGAAACTTTTTTTGGAATAATAGCAATTTGTTCTTTACATTTCGTAGAAAAAGATAGTATAATAACTTATATGAATAAACTACTTGATATGTTATCCTCAGGTTGTAGAGCATATATGACGTTTAATACGGCTAGAATTAGTGAGGCATCAAATGAACCTTTTTCAGCACATGAATTGGGCAAGGTGATAAGTACACATTACTCACATAAAGATTTTAAGATTATAGAGATAATATCAAGGGAGCCAATGGGTTTTCTTGGTAAAGATGGTAACGTGAAAGTATTGTTAGAAAAGGTATGAAAATGAGATCAGTATTCCAAACAGACAAAACAAAGGATCATGTAAAAAGTTTAGCATTCATGGATCCAAATGGCGGTGTAGATATCCAAAGATACGACACCATGAAGTATAGACAGTTTGACAAATTAACAGACAAACAACTAGGTTTCTTTTGGAGACCTGAAGAAGTTGATATTTTAAAAGATTCTAAGGACTTTAAAGAACTTACTGATTGGGAACAACATATTTTTACAAGTAATTTAAAAAGGCAAATACTTTTAGATTCTGTACAAGGACGTTCACCTAACGTAGCGTTGTTACCTTTAGTAAGTATACCAGAATTAGAAACTTGGATTGAGACATGGGCCTTTAGTGAAACAATTCATTCACGTTCTTATACACATATTATTAGAAACATTTATCCAAATCCTACACAGGTATTTGATGAACTAATGAACATTCAAGAGATTGTTGATTGTGCTAATAGTATTACAGAAGCATATGATGAACTTATTGAGAAAACAAAGTATTGGGAATTACTTGGACCAGGAACACATACTGTAAATGGTAAAAAAGTTAAAGTTGATGAATACGAACTTAAAAAATTACTTTGGAAATGTATTATGAGTGTTAACATTCTTGAAGGAGTACGTTTTTATGTTTCATTTGCTTGTAGTTGGGCATTTGCTGAACTTAAGAAAATGGAAGGCAATGCTAAAATTATTAAGTTTATTGCTCGTGATGAAAATGTACACCTAGCAAGTACACAAACACTTATTAAATTGTTGCCAAAAGATGACCCAGACTTTGCCAAAATTGCCAAAGAAACAGAACAAGAGTGTATTGAAATGTTTATGCAGGCAGTAGAGCAAGAAAAAGCATGGGCAGAATACTTGTTTAAAGATGGATCTATGATTGGTTTAAATGTTGAGTTATTATCTAAGTATGTTGACTGGATAGCACATAAAAGAATTCAAGCGGCGGGACTTTCAAGTCCAATTAAAATTGATTCAATGAATCCTTTACCTTGGACACAAAAATGGATTGCTGGCTCTGATGTACAAGTAGCACCACAAGAAACTGAAATCTCAAGTTATATAATTGGTGGTACAAAACAAGACGTTGAAAAGAATACATTTAGCGGATTCAAATTATAATAGGATAGTTTATGATAACGGTATATACTAAGACAGTCTGTGGTTATTGTGGCGTTGCTAAACGTTGGCTTAAAAATAATGGATTTACATTTGAAGAAGTTAACATAGATCATGACGCTAGTGCCAGAGACTTGTTAGTAAAAAATGGATTTCGATCTGTACCACAAATCTTTTATGGTACTAAAGTGTTAGTACAAGGTGGAGCAGACGGATTAAAAAGAGAAACAAAAGAAACACTTCAAGAAAAAATAAATGCTAGTTCAAAATAAATTTAAAAAAGACGATATAATTAGTTTTCGTATTTCAACAGGTGAAGAAATAGTAGCCAAACTTGTTACAGAAGACATGACTCAATATATCGTTACCAGACCTTTAGCATTAATTCAAACACCAAAAGGAATTGGTTTAGCACCTGCTATGGTAACTGTAGACCCAAAAGAAGATATCAGTTATAATAAAGCAAGTATAATATCTATAGCCAATCCAAATAAGCAAATAAAAGATTCTTATTTCAAGTCAGTTACAGGACTTGTAAGCGGTGCTGGAATTGACGCTGATTCATTAAAAACAAAAAATTAGTGATATATCTTGACATCTTGTTGAAAAGATGTTATAAATATACAGTAACGTTGAAGCAAACTCAACACCAGACAGGACCCCGGGGCGGTACCGGGCGGCTCCACCAAAAATACTTCGATCCCTCAAATTACATTGACGAGGGTGTCATTTGAGGGGCCGAACTAGGATCGACTGATGGTTATTAGGTTCGGTGGAGTTACCGGTAGGCGATGACCGTAAATCAAGCAAACTTTATAAACGCAAACGATAACTTTGCTAACGAGGATTTTGCCTTAGCGGCATAATTGCTCGGGGTTACCTAAGCCTGGCAACAGAATTTGGATTAAGGTGCCCTCGGTTGAGGGCATCTTTTTAAAATACATAAGGAAAAATAATGAAAAAAACAATCATTCCCTTTCTAGCAACTTTGCTAGTATCGTCATCATTGTATGCGGCTGAACTAGACGTATATGGTTCACTTAACTACAAGTTAAGCAATGACGACAATGCTTCTGGTGAAGCAATAATGAAAGCAGAAAACAATGGTTCAAAGATTGGTGTTAACTTTAGTGAAGCACTAGTTGAAGGATCTGACGTTTCAGGCTTTGCTACATTAGAAGTAGGTGTCGATGCTGACGATTCAGGATCAGATACATTTGATTCAAGACTGGCATTTGCTGGTATTAACCTAGGCGAACTAGGTGCTATTTCAGGTGGTAGACAGGCTAACCCTGCCGATAACGTATCAAAAACAAACATCTTTAATGTGTATGGAGCGAATGCTGTATGGACTTATGCTAGTAGATCTTCAAATTCTATAAAGTATGAAAATACTCTAGGTCCACTCTCACTTTCTTCATTAGCAATTATTGATGGTGCTTCTGGTAAAGACGGCATTGATGTTACTGATATTTCCGTATCAGGTGAAGTAGGACCTATTTCATTAGCCGGAGGTTTTGTTGATGATAGAGTTAACGACATTGGATACAATGTAATTTCCGCTGGATTATCTTTTGAAGGTGTAGACTTAGGCGCTACATATTCAATTAAAGATGCCGCTACTGATTTAGAAGGTATGGAGTATACTGCTTCTAAGTCTTTAAATGACACAACTTTAGCAGTTGGTTATGGAGACAAAGAAGGTACTGCTACATATATGACTTACGGTATAAGTCATTCAGTGACTGACAGTTTATTAACTTATGCTGAATATCAGCAAACAGATAATGACACTGGTACAGACACAGATCAAATGGCAATGGGTTTAAAGTTCTCATTCTAAAATAACTTAATACGGGCGGCTCATATAATGTGATCCGCCCTATTTTTTTGACTAATTACTAGTATGATAGCATACTTTCAATTTAGAGCAGGAATGGGAGGACATTTCTTTTTAAGAACTCTTTTTTGGCGATACGGGTATTCAGAAAAACCAGAAGCAAATAGTTATTGGAACGAATATCATTTTCCTATAGAACTATGGGAACATCCTGATTTCAAAAGGATCCCGTGGGACAATGACGATGGTGAAAGATGGTATGATTGGGAAACAGGTGTGTTTACAGAATATAAACCTATAAGAGTAGAACACTATCTTAGAACATCAGATATACCACATCAAATCAAACACAATGTTACTAAAGATGCTTTTATTCTAGAGCATGGATTGTATCCAGATTTTTCTAAAACTTTTGAAAACATATTTGACATACCTTGTCCTACATTTACTATTTCTACACAAGACATTGAGGTTGCTAAATTCTGTAGAACAATAAGAGATATAAAAAGTGATTGTAAAAATTATTTTGGTATAAGAGAAACAACACCAGAAGCAAATAAAATAAGAGAAAGAAAAGTTTGGGTTGAAAATGGACCTGCTGTAGAAGAAATGGTACAACAGACTACATACAATGAACAGCAAAATAATCACCTATTAAAACAGTGCCAATTAGAAAAAGAACACAGCGACCATTATTTGGATTACCAAAAATTATGTAACGGTAGCAAAGAGCCGTGGCAACTAATTGACGAAGTTTTCAAAAAAGATCCAGTAGTACTTCATGCTGAAGTTGGAAATCATTGTAAAGAATATCATAGAAGAAACTTATCAATACACCAATTTAAAAAAGATAGGTTGACAAATTAGATACTTTATAGTATATTAACTATATTGACAACGTTGTCTTGTAACAAAGTACATAAAAGGAGATCACTCCAATACCCAGTTGGTTTAGTACTGGAGAGGAACAACACAACAAAACACAGGTTTTGTCTTTGTAAACCGACTGTACAAAGATAAAACCATTTAATAAATATGGGCAGAATGGTCCATGTATTTTTATTAATGGTGTACTTAGGTACCGGAGATGAACGAAGACTTATTAGTGGAGATATGTATTTTGCTGATGTAACAAGGTGTAATTATTTTGCCTCACAGGTAGCGAAAAGATATGGAAACTACAAATATACAAGTTACTTGGACCCAAAAGATAGAGTTACTTCTTATTGTGTTCCTAAACTTGTTGATAGTGAAAGAACAGTTATATATTAATGGATTGGGAAGTACAAGATTTTAGAAAAAAGCCACCACCGCCCAAATGGTCTGAGTGGTCACCTTTATTACCAGTACGTTATATTGTTGGTATGATTTTTTATTTGTTTGTATTGCCTTTCCTGTTTGGTTTTAATTTTACACCTATGGGATTATTGTTTAACTGTATTTTAATAGACTATATTTTTTATAGACAAGACTTAAGAAGATATGAATAACTGTTTTCATAATTGGGGAGAACTACAAACGGTACTAGTTGGTGACATACTACCTCCTTACATATATAATGACTTACCTAAAAATATAAGAGAACCACTTATACAAATTACAAAAGAAACACAAGAAGATTTAAACTTCATGTGTGAAACACTTATTAACTATGGGGTCGATGTCGTAAGACCGAATGTAAAGGCATATATGGAACAAGATGGCTTTACATCGGCAGGCGACCATTTGAATATAAGAAATAAACTTCCTGGACAACCATTTGCTGTTAGAAACCATCTGTTACGATGGCATGATAAAATTTTTGTAGGTGCCAATTTTGTATGGCAAAACTATGCTGAAGAAGTTCTTAAAGATTATAAAGACAACATTATAATACATGGAGATTTTTGTTCTAGTGATGTTTTTAGATTAGGTAAAGATATTATTATAGATACGGAAAATCAAAATCATAGGTTTGTAGATTTTCTAAAACAATATAGAGTTAGACAAGATTTAGATGTAAATATACACACAGCAAGTATAGGTGGACACAGTGATTCAAGTGTTTGTCCTATAAAGCCTGGATTGTTGTTAACAAGGTTTGAAGTTGATTTATACAAAGAGTCATTTAAAGATTGGACTATACATAAACTGCCTCATTATTTGCCTAATGATCATTATAAGTTTCATAGGCTACACGAAGACTTTAGTTTTAAACTTACAAACGATTCTACAGAAGAAGCAGTAGATTTTGTTAAAAAATATCTAACACATTGGATAGGATATAGCGAAGAAACTACATTTGAAGTTAATATGCTACATATAAATCCTACTACTGTGATTACTAGCCACATCAATAAAGATGTTGTAAATCTGTTAAATACACATGGTATCGAAGTTGTACATTGTCCACTTCGTCACAAATACTTCTGGGATGGAGGTAGCCATTGTGTAACATTTGATATCGAAAGAAACAGTGAACCAGAGGACTTGTTTGGGTATAGTGCCGACAAAGATTTTGGTCAATTATGGAGAGATATCAATGTTGTGGATAGATTACACGATTGAGCAGGCAGGCCCTCATTTCAAAATAAACGGAGACTGGGATAAAGAAGTCATAACAAAAGGCTTGTTTAAACCTGGTGATATTTTTATAGTTAATGAACAAGGTTGGTTAATTAAATCCAACGGAGTACCAGAGTTGTTCCATAAATATGAACAACAAGAAAGTGAATTAGAATGTACGAATACAGAGCAAAAGTAACTAGAATAATCGACGGGGACACTATAGATGTCGACGTTGATTTAGGTTTTGATGTTTGGTTAAAAAATAGAGTTAGAATGTACGGAATAGATACACCTGAGTCAAGAACAAGAGACAAAGAAGAAAAATACAGAGGTTTATTGTCTAAAGAATATCTTAAAGATTCTTTGAAAGGATCTAAAGAGGTAGTCCTTAAAACTAAAAAAGGAGAAGAGACAGGAAAGTTTGGTAGAATACTTGCTGAAGTTTGGATTAACGGTGTGAACATTAATAAGAAAATGATAAGTGAAGGTTATGCTGTCGCATATCATGGCCAAAGCAAAGACTCCGTAGAAAAGAAACACGAATCAAACAAAAAGAAACTTATCGAAGCCGGCGTATATAATTACAAAGGTTAACATGAAGGTTGCTGTAGTTCTAACAGGACAGGTACGGTTTATAGATTGGTGCTTTTTTTGGTGGGAGGCATTGGCTAAAGCGTCTAAACATGACGTTAGTTTCTATAGTACTACTTGGCCATTTCAAGTTAACAGTCAAACTTTTATTAGATTACTTAACAGAGCAAGATATGAAAAGTCAAAAAGTATAAATCATTTTTTAAAAACTGATTGTACATTTGCTTATACTGATCCAGCAGAACTTATTAAATTTTATAAACGTTCAAAAGAATTAGACACATACTTGACAGCACCAAAAGATAGTGCTGGATACCGTCCTGAAGAATGTGTAGAAAATTTCCAATATCACTTTGGACGTTTTTATCAATTTTCAAAAACAATTACAGAAAACGACATGAACGGGTTTGATGCTATTGTTCACAGTCGGTGGGATTGCCTAGTTAGAGACGCCAATCATTTTGATAACATGATAGAAACTAAAGGATTTGTATTTGACGGTGTTGAATATGATTCTTCAAATTTACATCATACAAATGATTGGATATACAAAGGTGATTCTAAAGATATAATTGACACACATACATTACCTACAAGTTTAAATGATGCTTTACAAATTGCTAAAGAATACAAAACCAATGATTGGGTGACTGGTAGCAAATTCATTATAGGGCATTTTTTATACTACAATTATATTAAATACAAGAGTTACAAAATTCACAATGTAACAAGTGATTCAACATTATTTAGACATTATCACGTTCCCTTCAAGTTCAATGATAGTACATGGAAAAAGGTACAATATTGCTATTATGTAGATATTGGCCATATAACAGATAATCATGTGCTAAAAAACCGCTATTATCGGGTATAATTTAGCCTGAATATCTGGTTGACAAATAACCAAAATATGCTATACTATAAGAGTAATGATAAGGAGCAAACTTATGAAAAAAACTATAATAGCAATTGGTATACTTTTATCAACAAGTATGTCAGCATTAGCAACGACTGGAGCAAGTTTAACAGTACAAGCAGAACATATTTTATGGACTGAACTTGCTATTGAAAACGTTGCTACAAAGAATCATGCCGAAGTAATGTGTTTAGCAGAAAATATCTATTTTGAAGCAAGAGCAGAAAGTTTTTCAGGAAAGGCCGCGGTAGCAAACGTAACAAGGAATAGAGTAAATGATACTAGATGGCCTTCTACATATTGTGCCGTAGTAACTGAAGGCCCTATTAAAGAGTCGTGGAAAACAAGAGGCAAAGATGTACCTGACTCTGAAAGAATATTTTGGCCTAGGAAACACAAATGTCAATTTAGTTGGTATTGTGATGGTAAAAAAGATGTTATATGGGCAAATTTAAGTAATGGACAAGAAATTAAAGGTAATGCTAGAGCATGGAGAGAATCTGTACAAATAGCAATTTATATTCTTGAAGTTGGTACTATGTCCATAAAGGATAATACAGATGGAGCAGTATATTATTATGCTCATAACTTGGTATATCCTTACTGGGCAAAATCAAAAAAATATATAGGTGTTTTAGGAAATCACACGTTTATGAAATAGATAAGTATTGTTATGCTAATACTTGAAATCACTGAACCTGACAAAATTAGTCTTGCTCCCCTAGCCAGAGATATAAGAGGCAAACAGACGTTCCAGCAAATAGCAAAATTAGTTGGAAAGCATTTTCCTATGACCAATGTTAAAGTAAATTTATCAGATAAAGTAGATTCTGGTAGCATGAATGTTGGTGCCCATTACGATCCAGAAGCAGATGAAGAAGGCGGTATTCCTATTCATATAGAATTATTCTTTAGTAATAAAGATGATGGATACTTAGAATGGACTAAAGAAGGAAGAAAATTTTTCCTATACAAAATTAAAGATGTTATGAAACACGAACTATTACATATGAAGCAACATAGAGTAAGAGATTTTCATCCTGGTAGAGATGGTTATGTAAGTGATAAAGGTATGGAATATGAATATATGAGCCGTCCTGATGAAATTGAAGCATACGCCATGAATATTGCCGATGAGTTAAAAAGAGCAGTTGGTAAAGAAAAAGCATTTGATCTTTTAAGATCTGCTATCAAAACTTCAACTCTAAAAGACAAGTTTGATCATTTACTTGCTCCAGACTTAATGGCCTATTTCGTGTTATTCAAATACGATCCAACACATCCAGTTTTGAAGAAACTGTTGAAAAAAATCTATATATATTTGAACAAGTAGTCAATAAAAAGGTTGACTTATACCCGCTATTTTTCGTATAATAGCATTATGAATACAGTAATATCAGATAGTGTAGTTTCCCTCCTTCCTCCTCGTCGTAAGACTACACCATCTGGATGGACGAGTTTTGATGCTCCGTGTTGTGTTCATAACGGCGAAAGCCAAGACAAGCGTGGTAGAGGCGGGATCATTACACAGGGAGATGGTTCTGTCTCTTACCATTGCTTCAATTGTAATTTTAAAACAGGTTGGAAACCAGGCGGACATCTTGGATACAAGATGAGAAAACTGATTGGTTGGTTTGGCGGTGATGATAATTTAATACAAAGATTGAGTATAGAAGCAATACGTTTAAGAGATGAAATTGGCATCACTGAAGAAGTACAACTTGATGAGAATATAGAATTTGACGGTCATAGTTTACCAGAAGGTAGTTTAGAACTACAACATTGGCAAGATAGATTAGATGAAAATGATATTGATATTTTTACGAAATGTTGTCAATATCTTATAGAACGTGATAATGACTATGATTGGCCAACATATTGGACTAATACAAAATTATTTAGAAATAGAGTAATTATTCCATTTACATGGAAAGGACAAATTGTAGGGTATAGTGCTAGAAGTGTAGTAGATCAAGTTAAGCCTAAATATATGGCACATAGGCCAGCAGGATATGTATTCAATACAGATAGACAACATAACGATAGAAAGTTTATTGTTGTAGTTGAAGGAGTATTTGATGCTATTGCTATTGATGGTGTAGCAACACTTGGTAACAATATAAATGAAACACAGGCAGATATAATTGACAGTATTGGTAAAGAAGTAATATGTGTTCCTGATAGAGACCAAGCAGGCCAAGAAATGATTGATTATGCTTTGGAATATGGTTGGGCAGTAAGTTTTCCAAACTGGCATAGTGAGGTGAAAGATGTTAGTGATGCCGTACAGAAATATGGTAAATTATATACGATGGCGAGTATATTAGAGGGTAAAAAGTCAAACAAACTTAAAATAAATTTAGCGAGGAAAAATCTTGTCTGAGATAGAATATACAATTGATGTACAAAAACTTTTCTTAGAAATGATGATACATGACGCTCAAAGTTATGTAAGAGTACAAAATATTTACAATCCAGAAAACTTTGATAGGAGTTTAAGAGAAACAGCAAAATTTATTCAAGACCATGCTGAAAAGCAAAGTACTATGCCAACTATAGAACAAGTTAATGCCGTTGGTAAATCAAAACTAAAACCAGCACCAGAACTTAATGATGGACACTATGATTGGTTTTTTGGTGAGTTTGAAAATTTTACAAGAAGACAAGAACTTGAAAGAGCAATTTTAAAAAGTGCTGATCATTTAGAAAAAGGCAACTATGGGCCAGTTGAAAAACTTATTAAGGATGCCGTACAAATAAGTTTAACGAGAGACTTGGGTACAGACTATTTTGAAGATCCAAGAGCAAGACTTATGGCACTTAAAGATAACAATGGACAAGTAAGCACAGGTTGGCCAGGACTAGATAAAAAACTATTTGGAGGATTTAACAAAGGCGAACTAAACATTTTTGCTGGTGGCAGTGGTAGTGGTAAGAGTTTGTTCTTACAAAACTTATCCGTAAATTGGGCAGAGAAGGCACTTAATGGTGTTTACATAACACTTGAATTAAGTGAGAATCTTTGTGCTATGAGAATTGATAGTATGATATCTGAAATTCCAAGTAAACACATATTCAAAGATTTAGACACACTTGAAATGAAGATTAAAATAGCACAGAAAAAATCCGGCACTCTTAGACTGAAATATATGCCAGCACAAAGCAATATAAATGATATTAGAAGTTATGTTAAAGAATTACAAATACAGACAGGTGTAAAACTTGATTTTGTTTGTGTAGACTACTTAGACTTGTTGATGCCAGTTACAGCAAAGGTAAGTCCAAATGATCAGTTTATAAAAGACAAATATGTATCTGAAGAATTGAGAAATTTAGCAAAAGAATTAGATGTTGTACTAGTTACAGCGTCACAGTTGAATAGAGGTGCTGTAGAAGAGATTGAATTTGACCACAGTCATATTGCTGGTGGTATTAGTAAGATCAATACAGCAGATAATGTTTTTGGTATCTTTACAAGCAGAGCGATGAGAGAACGAGGCAAGTATCAATTACAATTAATGAAAACTAGAAGTAGTTCCGGGGTAGGACAAAAAGTAGATTTAGAATTTGATATAGACAGTTTGAGAATCAAAGACTTTTCAGATGATCCAAACTACAAACCTAAGTATCAAGAACAAAGCACATCTATTATAGATGGTTTAAAGACGAGAAGCACAGTAAGTGAAGGCACTTCAGAAGAAACACCACAACCAGAGCAGAAGATATCAGCAGACGTACAAGCAAACAAACTTAAGAGTATGCTGAGTAATCTTGGCGATGAGTAATGGAAAAAACCGGTAAATACAGTATGATCTTCGGAATATTCATATTGGCCATCGCTCTATGTATATCGGGTGTAGCGGCCTATTATAGTATTGTTGGTTTAGTAGCAATCTTTGCCGCGGCCGCAATCCCTATCATCGTTATGGGAGGTGTACTAGAAGTAGGTAAAATTGTAACTACTATATGGTTACACCAATATTGGCATAGTGCTAGACTATGGATGAAAACATATTTGTCCTTAGCAGTCATCTTACTCATGTTTATAACAAGCATGGGTATTTTTGGTTTCTTATCTAAAGCACATATTGAACAAACTTCAGCAAGTGAAGAAACTGTAGCAAATGTACAACGTATTGAAAGTGAAATAGAACGTCTAGAAACTATTATTACTAGGGCAGAAGAAAAAATTGTTAAAGCAGAAAACAGTGTTACAAGCAATGACGATAACATTCAAGCACAAATTGATAAAGAGCAAGAACGTATTGATGGTGCTTATGCTAGACAGCAACCTGCTATTGACGAACAAAATCTTGTTATAGAAAAAGAACTATCGAGAGTAAACGAAGCATATGATCGTGTACAACCTGCTATTGATGAGCAAAATGCTATAATTGAAAAAGAAGAACAAAAACTAAAAGAATTACTAGCACCATATGAAAATGAATTAAAAGCCATAGATGAAAAACTAGTCGCGGCAGAAACGTGGCAAACCGAAGGTAAGGTAAAGGAACTCCAGGCACTTATTGGTGTAACAGCAGACGGCAACTTTGGTTACAGAAGTAGATCAGCATTAAAAAGATTTAAAGAAGAACAAGAAGCAAAACGTTTAGAAGTATTAGAAAAAATTTCTACAATTAAAGAAGAGAAAGAAAACAATCCAACTATTATAGCCGCTCGTGAAGAGATTAAACGTTTACGTGGATTAGCAGAACAAGAAGTTACTAATACAGCAGACAACCCAATTATAACCACGGCAAGAGAAGAGATTAAACGTTTACGTGGCATAGCAGAAGAAGAAATTAAAAATTCTAATGAACTTATTAGTAGGTTACGTTCACAGTTAGGACAAGACACTGATATCGATGTTGAAGAAATAATTGATGAACAAAATAATAAAATTCGAAAAGCAAATGATGAGATTGATGTTTTAATTGATGAAAAGTTTGCTTTAGAAAAAGAGTTTAGACAACTCGAAGCAGAAGTTGGACCAATTAAGTATATTGCTGAATTTGTTTACGGAGATAAAGCAGATCAGAACTTATTGGAACAAGCAGTACGTTGGGTAATCATTATTATTGTTGTAGTATTTGATCCACTAGCGATTATGTTAGTGTTAGCCGGTGTACAAACAATAGAATGGGGTAGTGGTAGAACTAGACCCAAAATTAAAAAACAACCAGTTGATAACACAGCAGGAGATAAGGAAAAGGAACTTGAAATGAAAATACAAGAACACACAGACCTCTTGCTTAGATTGGAAGAAGAACTGGACAAAGCAAAAGCAAGTGAAAATATGTCTAAATCAGAATTAGGCAAACTTCAAACAGCATATGATGATATGGTTGAAGAAAAAACTGGCTTAGAAGAAGAATTGTCCAACCTTCAAAAAAAAAGGCCGAAATTGACGACCTAGCACAATCTAGCAAGAATGAAATTGATCAACTCCAAAAGGAAAGGATCGAATTGCTAGGTAGGATAGACGAACTCGAAAATAAAGAACCAGAAGTAATAGAAAAAGAAATCGAGAAAATAGTAGAAGTAGAAAACACAGATGGTATTGATGCTCTTAACAAAGACGTTATTAAATTACAAGCAGAAGTGGCAAGTAGAGATCAAGCAATCGAACGTATTAGTCAAAAATATGATTTGGTTGACAAACAAGCAAGAAAAGTCATTGATGAATCTAGAGGTGCTAATGCTACATTTGGAGAAGGTTTACCACCTAATCCAGAAAAAGGTCAACTACATACACTTACAGGTGTTTACCCACATGAACTTAAAAAATGGAATGGTAACAAGTGGATCGATGTTGACAAGGATGGGACTACGGCTTACTTAACTACAGACTACATTAAACATCTTGTAGATAGTTTAGCAAGAAATGATACTGATGTAGATGAATTAAGTATAGAAGAAAAAGAAGCAGTTTCTAAATACTTGACTAGAAAGGACGTACTTGGACAATAAGGTTGTAGTAGTAACGGAACCAGATTATTGGTTTGGACATCCTAACAGTGTATTTCTGTTAGGCGTTGACGACTGGACAGTAGAACAGTTTATAAAAGAATTGCCTCTGTTTGACAATTATAGTTTACACGTTGGAGAAAATGATAGCAGTATAGATTGGATAATCAATACGGCTAAACGTGCTTCAACAACAATAGTAAGTACGGAATATCAAGATAAAATTGTGTTAGGATACTTAATGAGTTTAGACACAGTTTGGTGGTGTGGCGATAAGGATTACACACCTATTAACAGTAGAAAATTAACAGTACCAGTTGATTGGTTATTACAAAAAAGGCTAAAGAATGGAAGCGAAAACAGAGATTAATATAGATCATTGTAATTTTTGTGGAAAGCACAAAAAAGACGTATTCAAAATTGTAATTGCTAATTCAGTAGGGATATGTGATGAATGTATTAGTTTGTGTAATAAAGTTTTAGAAGATCAAAAAGCAAAACAAAGTAAAATAAGTTTACGTCCTAAAACAGCAAAAGAAATATTTAATTATTTACAACAAACAGTAGTTGGACAAGATAAAGCAAAACGTAACATGGCAGTAGCCGTTGTAAATCATTATAAAAGATTGATGCATGATGATCTAGGAAAAGTTGAAAAGTCTAATTTACTTATAGTTGGGCCAACAGGTACAGGCAAAACACATATGGCAAAACAGATTGCTAAATTTTTAGATGTACCTATTATAATTGCTGATGCAACAAGTTTAACAGAGTCTGGATATGTTGGAGATGATGTTGAAAGTGTTATTAGTAGTTTGCTTATGAAAGTAGATTACAATGTAGCACGGGCAGAACAAGGCATAATATTTTTAGATGAGATTGATAAAATTGCTCGTAAAGGAGAAAATGTTTCAATAACAAGAGATGTGTCAGGTGAAGGCGTACAACAAGCGTTATTAAAATTAGTAGAAGGTACAAAAGTCAGAGTAGCACCACAAGGTGGAAGAAAACACCCACAACAAGAAATGATAGAAGTAGACACTAGTAAAATATTGTTCATTGCCAGTGGAGCATTTGTAGGTTTAGATGAACAAAGCAGAACTAATCAAATTGGATTTAACAATGTACATGATCCTGATAAAGTTTTGGTTAGCACAGAATTAAATAAGTTTGGCCTAATTCCAGAATTTATTGGAAGATTTCCAATCGTTTTCCGAACTGAGGAATTGACCAAAAATGAAATGAAACAGATTCTTACCCAAGTAGATAATAATTTATTGGAACAATCCAAGTTTTATTTTGAATTGGATAATATCCAATTGAAATTCTCCGAAAAAGCACTTGACAAGATCGTAGATCTTGCGTTAAAATATAAAGTTGGTGCTAGAGCCTTAAAAGGTATTGTTGAAGCAACATTGTTGGAATATCACTTTGAAGCAGATCAATTAACTGGCTCAACTATTAATATAGACGAAGAAAACATACAGGAGGTTTAATGAAGTATCGTCAAAACAAAAACTATGATCAACCAAGAACGTCAGGTTTAATGGTTGAAGTAAGAAACAATGATGTAAACAAGGCTATGAGAAAACTTAAAAAGAAAGTTCAAGCAGAGGGCATTCTACAAGAGTTTAAAGATAGGCAGTATTACATAAAACCTAGTGAAATCAAAAGACGCTCTAAAAAAGCAGGCAAAAAACGTTGGTTAAAAAAACAACGTGAAGAAGCGATGTCATGGGGCGGGCCAATTCACGATCCAAAGTTTAAACATTTGAGCAAGTAAATGGCTGAGGTGTTACCTAACACAGTCTACATTTCTGGTTGTAGTCACAGTCACCATTGGTACTTGGACCGCAATCTAGCAAATAGTTGGACAGCAAATTTAGGATTCAACACAGTGTACAACCACGGCCTATGTGGAAGTTCAAACGACTTCTCGGCAAGACGTGCTTGGATGTTCTGTGAAAAATACAGACCTGAACTTGCTATAGTTCAATGGACAAATTTAACAAGAACAGAAACTTTAGGTGCTGATGCTCCTACTGATCAAGTAGAGTGTTATGCTAATATACTTGCTGACTCCAAAGAAAATACAAGTAATAAAAAAGTTTATCATCTTGTTCCTGAAAAACCTTTTACTAAAAAGCCTTGGGAAGAAACACAACAGTCACCTTTCTTTTATAAATCTACTTTTTATGGCCCTTGGAATAATGATGCTAATTCAAAAGCATTTGTACAAATATATGACTTCACTACATACTTCTGTAACCTTATAAAGAATGCTTACCTGCTACAAAACTATTTTAAGGCTATAGGACAAAATTATATTTTTGTAAATGGCACTGATTGGTTTCATACTAGTGATTTAAAAATGCCAGACGATTATGGCCATTGGTATGCTTTAGACTTTTTAGATATGGTAGCAGATGGTCCTATTAAAACAGTAAAACCCATAGCAGATCAAATTGACAGAACTAGATGGTTACGTTCAAATATAATGGAAACACAAATTGACAAAGGGACTGATGACTCACACCCGGGTATTAAATCTCATAAAATATTTGCTAATAATATAATTACCGAATTGGAAAAATTAAATGTTAGTGATAGGAAATAGTATTGTTGATACTAGTGAAGGAAATCACTGGGTGTACAAAGTATCGGATACTAGTCCTGTTGTAATACAAACAAATTCAAACGAACACACTTTTAACACACTTTTAACACAGCATGAAAAACATAAACAAGTCGCTATAATTATGAGTGACTTTGTACATCAACAAGTAGGAAACATAGTTTACAATTGGTCCAACGAAAACTACTTAGATATAAATCATACTAGGAGAAGAGATACTATAATGATGGGCCATACGCCTAAAACTTTAGTAGAACATAATAAATTATGGTATAACAGTATTAAGGCTGTTAGACCAGACACAGTAATACTCACAGAATGGGCATCAAGTGAGTACAGCATTTTTGAAAGTATTTTAAATCAGCAATCAGACGATTATTACAACAAGTATTCATTATCTGAGCAGTTTATTCGTTGGTGTAACATACACAACTTGGATCGTCAAAAATATGAAATTTTGGACGGTTTGGTTAATAATAGTGAATATTATACTGATGATTTTGGTTATACTGATATAGGACATAGTAAAATTGCTGATTTATATAAATCTGCCCGTAGTTCAGTTGGATAGAACGTCAGTTTGCGGAACTGAAGGTCGGAGGTTCGAATCCTTCCGGGCAGGCCAAATAAATACGTTATCATGTCAGAAGCATTAGATCAACATTTAGATAAAAAATACGAGCAAGGGTTTATTACGGAAGTTGAATCCAATACACTACCACCAGGCCTCGACGAAACCACAGTAGAAAAAATATCACAGTTTAAAAAAGAACCACAATGGTTATTAGACTGGAGATTAAAAGCCTACCGTAGATGGCTTAAAATGGAAGCACCTAAATGGTCTGAATTAGATATAGAGCCTATAGACTATCAAGCAATATCTTATTATTCAGCACCCAAACCTAAATTAAAATCAATGGATGAAGTTGATCCAGAAGTATTAGCAACATTTGAGAAGTTAGGTATTCCTACACAAGAACAGGCCGCATTGGCAGGAGTGGCAGTCGATGCCGTTTTTGATAGTGTATCTGTAGCAACAACATTTAAAGATGATTTAGCAAAACAAGGAATTATATTTTGTTCGTTTGGTGAAGCAGTACAAGAGCATCCAGAATTAGTTAAAAAATATTTAGGTAGTGTAATACCAATTACTGATAATTATTTTGCTTGTTTGAATTCAGCGGTATTTACAGATGGTAGTTTTTGTTATATTCCTAAAGGTGTTAGATGCCCAATGGAACTTTCCACTTATTTTAGAATTAATCAAGCAAACACAGGACAGTTTGAACGAACATTAATTATAGCAGAAGATGATAGTTATGTTTCATACCTTGAAGGTTGTACAGCACCAGCAAGAGATGAAAATCAATTACACGCCGCCTGTGTTGAAATTGTAGCAATGGATAGAGCAGAAGTAAAATATTCAACTGTACAAAATTGGTATCCTGGAGATCCAGAAACAGGCAAAGGTGGCGTTTATAACTTTGTGACAAAACGTGCTATGTGTAAAGGATATAAAAGTCGAGTAACATGGACACAGGTTGAAACTGGATCTGCTTTGACATGGAAATATCCATCTTGTGTTTTAAGAGGAGATGAATCACAAGGAGAGTTTTATTCAGTGGCAGTATCTACTGGAAAGCAACAAGCAGATACAGGAACTAAAATGATTCACCTTGGAAAAAATACTACATCAACAATAATATCAAAAGGAATATCAGCAAAACAAGGAAAGCAAACTTATCGTGGTTTAGTTAAGATGAAACCTCGTGCTGGTAATTCACAATCAAAGAATTTTACTCAATGTGATAGTATGCTAATTGGTAACCAGTGTGCCGCTATTACAATACCTTACATAGAAAACGAAGGTAAAGGTGCTTCGTTGAACCATGAAGCAACCACATCAAAAGTTTCGGAAGAAATGCTATTTTATCTTAGACAACGAGGATTAGATGAAGAACAAGCAATGAATCTAATTGTAAATGGATTTGTAAAAGAAGTAGTAAACAGGTTACCTATGGAATTTGCCGTAGAAGCAAATAAACTTTTGGAAGTTACTTTAGAAGGATCAGTTGGATAAACTGAAGAATTTTGGATTTTTGGAAAATTTTTCCAAAAAAGACTTGTAATTTGTAGATCAGTTACTATATTATAATAAATAACATTGTAGATTGCTTAGATAGGATCTACTTAATATTAACTTGCTTAATGAAAGGAGTTAGCAATGACTAATAAACATCTATCTATTTTTAATCAACTAAGACCCGTAACTGTAGGATTTGACAATATGTTCGATCATTTTGAACGTATGTTTGATGAAGACTATACATTCAATGTACCTACAGTAAACTTTCCACCTTACAACATAGTAAAAACAGGTGACTTCACTTATGATGTAGAACTTGCTTTAGCAGGATTCTCAAAAGATGATATCACTGTAGACTATGCTGATAATGTGTTATCAGTTAAATCTGTTAAGAAGTCAGAAGAGAAAAAAGAAGACGGCGTAATACACAGAGGAATTTCTAAAAGATATTTCTCCAAGTCTTTTACAATCGCTGATGACGTTGAAGTAAAAGGTGCTGAGTTGAAAGACGGTTTACTTAAAATAAGTTTGGAGAAGATTATTCCAGACGCTAAGAAACCAAGATCTATCAAGATCAAATAACTTAGAACTATTAAGTTCCAAAGTGATAGATGTGGGTCGTTTGGCCCACATCTTAAAATAAGTACTTACATGAGCGATAATCCACTAGTATGTCAATTAGGAATGGCTGGTGTAAACTTCAAACACAACAGAGTTGACCTTTGCTACAGATCAGTAAGTGGCACTACCAAAAAACATACAAGCATAGCAGAAGCAGTAAATGATGAAGAACTTTGTTCACAAAGACTTCAATTGTTAAATGGCAATTGGCCATCTGCTTGTTTTGACTGTATGTATATGGAAAAACAAGGTGCTGAAAGTTATAGACAACGTATAAAATTTTATCCTAAAAAACCAGATCAGTTTTATTTAGATAATGTTGATCCCGTTACAGGAAAAGTAAAACAACTAAAAAGGATAGAGTTTAGATTTGATAATACTTGTAATTTTGCTTGTAGACATTGTTCTGCTGAATATAGTTCTACCTGGACAAAGATAGTTAAGAACAATCCTGATCTTACAGAATTTGACGGAACTGATTTACACAGGTGGGACGAAAGTTATGCTACAGGATTAGAAAATTTAAATGAGATTGGTGACTTTATAGATGAAGATTTAGAAATAGAAATAACAGGAGGGGAACCATTCTTTCAACATAGGTTTTACGATTGTTTAGAAAAACTTAAACCATATGCTCATAAAATTAATTTAATTGTTACCACTAACGGAAGTATAGCAGGTAAGTTTAAAAAATATGATGTAAAAAGTTTACTAATTCCTTTTAAAGAAGTCTATTTAAAAGTAAGCATGGATGGATCAAAATCTTTCTTTAACTATTTTAGACAAGGCGGAGATTGGGATACCTGTATAGCAAACTTAAAAAGTTTTAATGAATTACCAAATATTAGAATAGGACCTATTGTAACCATTTCAAATATGCAGGCGGCAAGAATGCCAGAAATTTATAATGATTATTTTCAAATAAACAGCAATCCAAAAAGTTTTGAAGCAGGAGAAGTACTACACCCTGATATGTTAAATCCTGTACACTTACCTAAACCTTTGAAAGAAAGATACCTAAAAGAATGGGAAGACTTTAGGAATGGATTATCCAATTCGGCCCATGCTGATAGAATTGGAAACTTTGCTGTACAAATGTTAAAATCAAATGATGGAAATCCAAAAGTTTGGAAAGACTTTTGTTCATACACAGATAAGTTGGATAGGATTCATAACAAAAAAGTATTTGATTATTTTCCAGAATGGGAAAAATTTTGGTATTAATCTTCTTGACTTTTTATTGATATTATCATATAATAATGAAATACAAATGAGGGAATTATGACTGATACCAGCACCAAGGAAAAGATAAAAATAGCACCAAGATTTGATCTAGCCGAGCCAGGCAAATACAAAGTAATTTACATAAATGATGAACTTACTACAATGGAGTTTGTAGTAGAAACACTACTTGATATATTTGACTATAGTCCTGAGAATGCTGAAGATATAACACATAAAATACATGATGAAGGATCAGCAGTAGTGGCAATTTACCCATATGAGATAGCAGAACAAAAAGGCGTTGAAGTAACTGTATTAGCAAGAAGTAGAGGCTTTCCTCTTCAAGTTAAAATAGAAAAGGAGTAACAAGCATGGCCGTACACGCTATGATAGATTTAGAGACGCTTGGTACAAAACCTGACTGTACTATAATTAGTATAGGTGCTATTAAATTTAATCCATATACAGATAACGAACCTTATGGTGGACTTTACTATAAGGCAGATATAGATGAACAATCTACTTTAGGCAGAAGCGTTGATGATGCTACATTAGAATGGTGGGGGAAACAAGATGCTAAAATAAGAGATGAAGCATTGACTGACGGTGACCGTACTAGTGTAGATGTAATTACAAATGAACTTAATAAATTTTTAATAGGTGTTGATGAAATATGGGCTCAAGGTCCTGCTTTTGATATTGTAATTTTAGAAAACCTATACCAACAGTTACAAAAACCTTGCCCATGGAATTTTTGGCAAGTAAGAGATTCAAGAACATTGTTTAGTATGATGACTAAAGATCCACGTAAAGATATTCAACAAGATTTACACAATGCTTTGGCAGACTGTTACTACCAAGCAAAATGTGTACAAAAGAGTTTTAAACATTTTGGAGTTAAAAAGTAATGGAAATAATTTGGCATATAGTTTTAACAGTTTGCTTAGGATCAACCTGTCTTGAACAAGATGTACAATGGTTTGAAGATAAAGCAGAATGTGAAAAAATGTTAAAGTCATATTCAGAAATACCTACAGACGGTGATTGGGATAGTGTAGATTATATTTGTAAACCAGTTGGGAGTTTATCTACTTGAGCAAGAAATCCTTTGATGAGTTTTGGGCGGAAGAAGAAGCAATTTTAAAAATGAGTTTAGAAGTTTCTCGAAGAAATAGAGCAGAAAGACTCAATAAGTCCCCTGGAAGAGAATTAATAAATCAAACTGAAGGACGTAATACAAAAAAGAAAGACTGGTGGGATAAAATTCCTAATAGTAAAGAATATGGCACAACAAAATATAAGCAACCTACCGAAGGTAACCATATTAAAAAAGATGCTTATGATGATAGGAAAAAGAAATGATAGTAGGTTTTACTTGTAGCACATTTGACTTATTACACGCTGGTCATATACAGATGTTAAGAGAAGCAAAAGAACAATGTGAGTATTTGATAGTTGGGTTACAAACTGATCCCACAATTGATAGGAAAGAAAAGAATAAACCTATACAAACATTAGTTGAACGTTACTCACAGTTAAAGGCAGTGAGATATATAGATGAGATTATTCCATATCAAACCGAACAAGATTTAGGAGATATATTATCAATGTATCATATTGACATTAGAGTACTAGGGGTCGAATACAAAGACAAAGATTTTACAGGAAAAAGTATTTGTCAAAAAAGAGGAATAGATTTATACTTTAATAAAAGAGATCATAGATTTTCAAGCAGTGATTTAAGAAAGCGAGTTAGAAATGAGAATTGAACAGGATATCAAACTGGATTATCAAGACGTACTTTTTAAGCCAAAGAGATCTACACTTACATCACGTAAGGATGTAGACCTAACTAGGACATTCAAATTCTATAATAGTGGAAAAGAATGGACTGGTGTACCAATTATGGCATCTAACATGGATGGCGTTGGAACTTTTGCTATGGCAAAAGTTTTACAAGAAAAAAAGATGATTACAGTATTAAGAAAACACTACACATTAGATGATTGGAAGAATGCTATAGGTAACGGAGTTAAGATGAAATACCTTTCTGTATGTACTGGCACAGGAGTTATATGGGATCCAAATGCTAAAGATTATGCTACAATGAAAGCAGTGTTAGAAATGTATCCTGACATACCTTTTATTTGTGTTGATGTAGCAAATGGATATTTTGAAAATTATGGTGACTTCATAGAAAAATTAAGAGACGAGTACCAGGATAAAACAATTATTGCTGGTAATGTAATCACCGCTGAGATGACTGAAGAACTAATCCTACGAGGTGCTGACATTGTAAAATGTGGTATAGGTCCTGGATCAGTTTGTACAACAAGATTAATGACAGGTGTTGGTGTTCCCCAACTATCAGGAATTATTGAGTGTACAGATGCCGCCAATGGAGTAGGTGGTCATGTAATTGCTGACGGTGGTTGTGTATATCCAGGTGATGTAGCCAAGGCCTTTGGAGCAGGTGCTCACTTTGTAATGTTAGGTGGTATGTTAGCAGGACATGATGAATCAGAGGGAGAAGTTGTAGATGGCAAAGTACAATTTTATGGTATGAGTTCAAATGCGGCAATGGCTAAACACGGATCACGTAAGGACGGATACCGTGGAGCAGAAGGTAAGGTTGTTGAACTTCCACACAAAGGGCCTGTAGATTCTACACTAACAGAAATACTTGGCGGCGTACGTTCCGCGGCTACATATATTGGTGCTAAACGAATTAAAGATATGCCAAAATGTACTACCTTTGTACGAGTGAACAATATAGTAAATCAAGTATACAAATCATTTGAAGCATAAATTATTTAAAAAGTTAGGAAAATTATGTTTCCATATATAGGTGGTAAGAAACAACATAGTAAATGGATCGATCCATTCTTTCCAGAAGATGCTAACACTTATGTAGAAGTGTTTGGAGGAGCCATGTGGATGTATTGGATGAGCGGTAAACTGCCTGTACACAAAAATATTTACAATGACTTTAATAGACATCTAGCAAATGTATTTTTATGTTGTTCTAGTGATCCACAGCAAATGGAAGATGCTTGTTTTAAATACTACAATGACATAGGTGATGCTGACAAGTTTATACAATATAGAGATGAAGCGTTTGCTATCTATGGTACAAACTTTGCTATACCAGATTATGATTTAGCGGCCAAATATATGTTGTTACAGTTACAGATTTTTAGTGGTGGTAACGGTTTAACAAAAAAAACAAAAATGTATCACAATGAAAACTATAAACCTAAGTTTAAAACTTTTACAGAAAAGTTTCAGCAAGTAAGATACTTAGATAAACTAAAACATCTAACAGTTGAAAACATAGATTGTAGGGATCTTATTAGAAAATATGATACTAAAGAAACATTTTTTTATGTTGATCCTCCTTACTATAAATTAGAAAGTTATTACACAGAAGATGACTTTGGTAAAATGGATCATTTAGAATTACTAGATATGCTTAAAAATACAAAAGGCAGATGGGCATTAAGTTATTATCATTTTGATGAACTTGAAACTATGTTACCTAAAACACAGTTTTATTGGCATGAAGAAACTACATACACAAACAATGGACTTAAAAAACAAGAAAATGCTTGGCGTAAAGATGGAAAATTAGGTACAGGTATACGTCCTGAAAGAACAGAATTGCTAATAATGAATTATGATCCAAACGAAATGTTAAAGCCAGTAAATAACTTTGAGGATTTATTTGATGTCAGTTGATATAGAAATAGGACCTAAATGGGACCGTAGAATTATTGATCTAGCAATACCACAGACTAAAATGACTCCTAGTGTGGGTCTAATGGTATCAGGTGGTTTAGACAGTGCTATACTTTTATATGCTTTACACAAAGCAAATCCTTACGCTGAAATAAAAACTTATTGTGTACCAAGAACCGCCGATGATGCTAAAACTCATAGTTTTGCTGTTCATGAAAAGGTAAGCAAACTATTAGGTAAACGTATACCAATGCCTACACTAATTGGTAATCCAGATGATGAGAACAGTGTATCTGCTACAAGAATAATGCTAGATGAAAAGTGGCATGACTTTATTTTTGACGGAGTGAATCATCAGCCACCGTTGGGATTTGGTTTTTATGATGACAATCCAAAAATGACTACAACAGAAAACAGAGGTTCTGATAAAGGATACAGAGCATGGCGTATAGAACGAGAAGGACTTGTAACACCGTTTTTACACACATACAAGTACCATTTAATAGACTTGTATTATAGATTTGATGTAGAGGAACTAATAATACCTACCCACAGTTGTACAACGCTTACAGCGGGAAGATGTAACGATTGTAACTGGTGTTGGGAAAGAGCATGGGCATTCGACCAACTGGGAAAAACAGATCTTGGAATTAATTAAATAAATACATTATACAATTAGGATTATTTAAATGAGAGCAAAAGAGTTTATTTCTGAAGGGATATTGTCTAGTATAGGGGCATTCTTTAAAAATGTATATGGTAAAATTGTAAATGCTATATCAAATGCTTTTAGCAAATTAGATTTTGGACAAACAACATCTTTTAAAATACCTAGAGCAATGAAAGAAAACGAAGAAAAAACCCGCGGCCTAACAGGTATGATAGGCTATTTCAATGAACACGCTGTAGCCTATAAACTAGGACTAGCATTAGAACAAGCAGGAGTACCAGTTTCTACTCCAGGTCCTGGACTAAAGTCAACATATGAAGGTTATAGAAAATATATTATTGACAATAAGCCTAATTTTAAATCCAATGAGCAGAATAAGTTAGAAAGTGAAATACAACGAGCGGAGGAAGGCTCAACAGCAATGGCAGAGGCTATGCTTAAAGAGTTATCTGAAGCAAGAGATATTTTACTACATGAAGTTGAAATTAAACACGATGGTATTGAAGCCATGGGTGCCGGTAAAGAAGATATAACAATTACTATAAAGAAAAAAGACACCCAAGAAGTAGAAGATTTAATCAAAGCAAGTTTAAAACTATATAATGATCCAAGTGGTATCAACGTAGGTAATGCTACATTTGCCGCCTACATTTCTAAAGTACTTTTAGGATTAGATGGGCCTGAAACAGGAAATAAGGCAATTGAAGCATTTTTAGATGCTCTTCCGGACGGCAAAGCAAAAGAATATAAAAGAAAGATAGAATCAGTTCTTAATATCACAGGCAAATGGAAAGATATCAGAAACAATCCAGAAAATTACAAAGATGAGCCTTGGTATGATTCAACTCTAACAGGCAGACAGTTAGGTAATGCTTTTGTTTCACAAAACAGAGGTTATCAAAAAATGAGTCAACTCATTTTTGAAGATATGTTTAAGTACTTTTACAGTCAAGACAAAAAAGGTGTAAACGAGAGAATACTTAAATTTGTTGGTCTAGATGGTGCTGACGAAGTTTATCTTGCTGTAGGTAAAGTTGGCAAAGCAAAAAGAACGTTAAGCAGTAGAACAAGTAAAAAGTTTGGTGAACTGTATGAAGCATTGAAATCTGATTTTGATATTGAGTTTCAAATGCCAACGAATCCAGAAGTAGTAAATGTTAAAATGGTTATCAAAGACAACGGAAAGACTTTGGCACAGTTTAACATTCCTTTCAAAGAAGGTGGAACTTTTACTCATCAATTTAGAATGACTGAGTTATTCGACTAATAAAATTATCCAAAGTGTTTCGTTCAGAAATGCTTTCTATTAAAAATATTATATCTGTTAAAATAGCATATCAGCCTTTACGCTATAACATGAATTGGGACAGCATCACTGTACTAAATATGTGTGAATTAAAATCACAACAAACGGAGAATCAATAAATGGTAAAAACATTTTTCAACAGCCTTGTGGATTTTTTATCCACAAAAGACACTAAAAGACTAGACTATCTAACTTATGCTAAAGTTGAGTTTGGTAGCGATTGGCAATATGCTTACGATTATATGTTAGCACACGATGGAAAGGCACCAAGATAATGAACACAATTACACTAGCATACTGCCACTTCTGTGAAGCAGTAGCGAACTTCGGAAGAAGAACTATAAAAATTTTTGAAACAGCCGGTACTGCTAGAGCGGCGGCAGAATTACACAGGCAAGGTTATACTAAAGAAGCGAAAGCATTAATGTTAGAACTAGAATCCCTTCGGGAGAATTCCTAGGTTCGATCCAAGAGTTATCCTAGCGATTTTTCTTGCAATAAGTATCGTTATAGGAGATGATCAAGGTAGAGGTATCCTTGATAAAAAAAAGAAACGTAAAGAGGAAATAGTTTACAATGAAAATACTAATCTTAATTATGGCCCTATTAGGCTTATTATCTAGTCCAGTATTTGCTGAGGACACTACAGTTGAAATGCTGAACAAACGAGACGACGGAGCAAAAATGGTGTACTCCGAAGATATTACTCGTATTGATGTGGGTGACACAATCACTTGGGTTCCTACTTCAAAAGGTCACAATGTAGAAATTGTGGCGGCACCTGAAGGTTTTGATATTCCTAAGAAGTCCAAAAACAATAAAGAAGTTTCAATAACATTTGATGTACCAGGCATCTACTATTATTGGTGTACTCCACACAAAAGTATGGGCATGATTGCTCTTATTGTTGTGGGTGATGATACGTCAAATAAAGACACTATTGCTAAAGCCAAAGCAATGGGTAAGAGCAAAAAGAAACTAAAGGCTCTTTTAAGTGAGTTATAAAAAATTAGTTTCACGTATACCTGACTTCCGTTATAGCAATTGGCTATTACGAATACCATTAGCAATAGTTTTTCTCCAGCAAGGATTTGATAAATGGCCAATAGATCAAGAGACTGCTGATTCTTTTAATTTGCCCCTGGTAGTATGGGCATTTGTTACACTAGGTGAAATTGGCGCTGGATTAGGATTGTTAGTTGGCGGGTTGTTCCCAAAACAATTTTTATGGGAACTTGGAGACGCTATAACACGCTTCAGTGGTGTTACTATTTGTAGTATAATGACGGGTGTTATTTGGATAGGACAACCTGAAAGTTTCATGGACGTAATACTTTATGATCACTTTCATGTACTACTCTGGGTAGGTGGTTTGTTCTTTGCTCTTAGAGGCAACAGGATATACCTATAGTAAAAGAATTTATAAACGGCAGGTAAAAGGATATGAGGATTGACTCAACAGTGTTTGTGAACGTTATGGGGAGTAAGCACTATAAAGTCAATCCGCATATACTTTAAACCATACCTCTATCCATCATTATTAAATACACCACTCCTAATACCATTCCACTTAAACCTATAAGCAAAAGAATTATTGCTACTATATTCATAAGTTCTTGTCTACGTTCTTGTTGAGCATAGATCATCTTTTGTCTTTTCTTTCTTATGTCTGCTTCTGTTCTTAAAAGTTCTTCCCATGCAGATGGACCTCTTGAAAAAGAGATTATCTGTTTGAGTTGTTCTCTCATATCTTCTGCTTTCTTTTTTGCCATAAAGATTTGCATGGCTTCTTCTTCAACCGAACCTGAAGCGAAAAGTTTTTTAAAGATTGGTGGTTTTTTATTAAGTTCTTCTGCTTTTCTTAGGTCAGACATACAATTCATCCATCGACCTAAATCGCCGGCCATAGATTCTATTTCTCTACCTACACCGAAACCAGCCTTGATAGCATTGAACGCCGCGGTTGCTCCCGCGATTGCTGTGATAGGATCCATTTGAATTCCCCTCGTCTGGATACTAATATTTATAAATATTATTGTAATTCAATAAGAGCATAAAACCATGAAACAAATAAATCGACAAGAAGAACAAGATGCCTTATGGGAGGCAACATCCGAACTAGCAGGTGTTGGACACACAATTGAATCTGAAAAACCTCTGCCACATTATTTGAAACAAATAGAAAGTCAGCAAATAAAAGATGCTATGGTTGATAACAGTTTAGTTATTGCTAGAGCGGCCAGACAATTAGGAGTAAGTAGAGAACGTCTCCACCACCGAATTAAGGCTCTAAATTTAACGTTTTAACTATACTTTAGTATATAGTGTCCGTAAAAATTTTTACGCTCTCCGATAAATATTATTGAGGAGTCAACAAGAAATTATGAAAACATTCTGGATTTTAATGGCAATAGTATCGAGCACTACTAGTGGCGACTATGAAGTATATAAATTTGATAATATATCATTTGAAAGTGAGTTTAATTGTATTCAATTCGCTCAGGAGAATTATACTCCTATTAATATTCAGGTTAATACGGCATACAAAACAGAAGGCATTTTATATGACTTTGCTTGTATCTCAAACGAAGAATATAAGATCTTATTGAACCCCTCAACTGAGAATTAAATATTATGGGGAGTAAATCTTATGACGAGATATTTGATCATCGCCGTGATCTCATTGATTACAGCAATAACGGCTAATGGACAAGAGTTAGAATTTGGATTCAAAAATCCAAGTTTTCATTCTGGCAATGGCTATTCATCTCACGTCCTTTCTGTAGAGCAGTTACGTTTCACTAGACAAAAAGATGTCAAAGATAAAGAGGAAGCGTTAGCCAAAGAAGCAGAAAGAGAAGCAAACCAAAATACTGTAAAAAAATTCTTAGTCAATGTAGAAAGTCGTATCTACGCTCAATTATCAAAACAGTTAGTTGATAATATGTTTGGAGAAGGTAGTGCTACAAGTGGTACTGCCGAAATAGAAGACAATATTGTTTATTGGGAAAAAGTAGGAAATAACATTAATATTAGGATTACAGAGTCCGACGGTACTGTTACTACTATGAGTGTTCCAGTAGGAGATTTTGCATTTTAATGAAACATATTTTTTCAATATTCCTAATGGCTATGTTCTTGGCAGGATGTACATCACACGTTAACAATGTTCAATATGAAAAACATTGGGAGGCGGCAGGTGTACAAAAAGCCTCTAGTTCAGTCGTTAACTTTAAACAGTTAGATGGACCTCTGATTACTGTAGCAGTATATCAGTTCAACGATTTAACCGGACAAAGAAAACCTGGACAGATAGCACATTTAAGTTCGGCAGTGACCCAAGGTGCCGGCGCTTATCTAATAGAAACTCTAAAAGAAGTAGGTAATGGTACATGGTTTCAAGTAGTTGAAAGAACTGGTATTGACCATCTTATAAAGGAAAGACAAATTATAAGACAAACCAGAGAACTTAACAAAGACCAAGATATACTTAAACCACTTTTATTTGCTGGAGTACTAATAGAAGGAGCAATAGTTGGATATGACAGTAACCTTGAATCAGGAGGGGTAGGCGCTAGAATGTTAGGCATCGGTGCTAATACCCAATATACACGTGATACAGTAACAGTCAGTATTAGATTAGTATCGGTATCAAGCGGTGAAGTACTTTTAACCTCCACTACAACAAAAACAATCATCAGTGTTAAAACACAGGCAGATGTTTTCCGTTGGATGGATGCTGGTACAGAACCACTTGAAGCAGAAATAGGGACAGCACTTAACGAACCTGTAAATGTAGCGACAAGACTTGCTATTGAATTAGCAGTTTGTAACTTGATTGAAAAAGGAGAACAAAAAAATCTTTGGGCCTATAAAGAAGACAAAAAACAAATATTAAAATCGGATGGGAGACATCACTAATGAAAAAAATAATCATTACTTTACTATCATTCCTTTTTTCTACTTCTGTGTTGGCCAATGACATTTATATTACACAAAGTGGTGCAAGTTTAAACTTAGACGTAGTTCAAGATGGAGCAAATAACGTATTTGGTACAAGTAGTACTAGAGCATCGTTAATAGGCTCTGCTATGGCGTTTAGTGTAACACAAACAGGTAATACAAACATTATGGCGGCAGATGTAGAAGGGGCAAGTGCTTCGGTGGACGTAGATATCACTGGAGACTCAAACAACCTTGTACTCAACTGTAACGCTACAGGAAATTATAACTGTGATAACTGGAACGTTGACATTGACGTAACAGATTCAGGTTCAACAGGAGATAGCAACGACATCGACATTGATGTAGGAACTATTAGAAACTCTGCTGACTCTGATGTTACTTTACAAATTACAGGTGACACTAATACAGCAAATATTGATATTGACGGTGCTTCGGCTCCAGTATCATTAACTGTTACAGGTTCAACTAACACATTTAACGTAGACGTTGACGGCGACGGTGACAGTGCTGGACACAGTGTTACAATGCAACATACAGGATCTTCAGGAAACTTTGATGTTATTGTAAGTGGAACTAATGATGCTAATTTAAACTTAATTACATCAGGTGCTAACGCTGACGTTGATACAAGTCAAACAGACTAAGACACGGAATTCATATGTTGTGTCGTTTAATATTATCGATTTCTATCCTGTTCTCGACCGTAGCATGGGCCGTAGATTACGATGACCGTAAGATCGGAGTAGTTACTGTGGCTGAACAGCCTGGGTGGCTAGAAAGAGAATCCGGCACAACATTAGAATCTAATACAGATGTACCATTAGAAATGATGGACAGAATTGAAACATTTCAAGGAGCACATAGACTTACTTTCATAGACGAAACGATTGTAGATATGACTCCTCAGTCACTTCTTACTATTGACGATTATGTATATGATCCAAGTAATAATGAAGGGTCCTTGAATTTACAGGCAAAACTAGGCACAATTAGATATGCTTCAGGCAAACTGGCAAAAAACTTTAGGCAAAATGTTAAAATAGAAACTCCTACTTCAACCATTGGAGTAAGAGGAACAGACTTTACTATGACGGTGGATGAACTTGGCGGCAGTACTATCATATTACTCCCCTCTTGTGATATTTCAGGAAATTGTTATGTAGGTGAGATTGTTGTTGACACTGATGTTGGTCAAGTAATAATGAATCAAGCCTTCCAAGCAACCTCTACTAGTTCGCGGGCAACACCACCGTCACCAGTAGTACAATTAGAAATAGACCCAGACATAATAACTAATTTATTAATTATTAGAAAAAAACCTATTATCGAAGAGCAAGATAATTTAGCAAAAAAGAAAGTTGAAAATATATTAGACTTTGACTTTTTAGAGTTCAAAGAGTTAGATATTGATGCTTTAGCAGTTGAAGAAGAATTTGTTGAATTAGATGTAAACTTTTTAGACTTTGATCTATTACCAGATATCTTAGCACAAGTAAACAAAGAATTAATAGCATTATTAAGTATGGATGCTTTAAGTGGTAAAAAAGATAAAAAGAAATCAGGTATAGATGAACGAGGCATTGTTTTGATTGTAAGAGCGGACAGTTGGAATTGGAGTAGACGAGTTGATGGTAATAATACTATTGACTTAGAACTTGGTAACCAAAATAACTATACCATAAATGTACAACAACAAGATTTTCAAATTTTTGATTATGAATTAGGAGGTCAGGGAGGAAACCAAATTGTCATTTATCAGGCTCAATAGTTTATTTTGTTTTTTATTTTTAATCTTTTTTACCTCATCAGTACTAGCAGATGATGTGTACATACATCATCAAAATTATGGTAATACACACAGCAAATGGAAGAATAGATTAGAAGATGCTGGCCATACGGTAACCAGTAGCACAAATAGTATTACTGATTTTTCTTCTTATGAGCAATACTATGATTTGAGGTACAGTGGAAGCAGTTTACCCACAGATGGATTGAAAACAATATTATCAAACGGAGGCACAGTATTTTTAAATGGTGAGAACACTAATTTCCAAAGTCGAAATAATCAAATACAAAGTTTTATAAGAGACGTGACTTCTGATAATTCTATCACTTATTCCACAAGTTTAAACATAGACTATACTGGCACAAATGAACAATTATCCACAACTACCACACTGTCAACATTACCTAGTGATTGGTCTTACTTAAATTTTGCTTTTGGTGGTGTGATTAGTAACCTAGGAACAAATGGGAAATGTCTTGCCGCCAATGGTCAAGGCCGCTGTGGTGTTGCACTATTTGATGGTGATGCTCTTGACTCTAATTATTCTAATGGAAAAGTAATTATAATTACAGATATAAATTATGCTTCTCATTCACAATACTATACCGCTGATAACAAAGAATTTTTAACATCTTTAATTAGCGATGTTGCTGTTTCTACAGCAACAACAATGACAGTTACTTCTGTTTCTATAACATCAAGTCAATCTACAGTTAAGTCTACAGCAACGAATAGAACAAGTTCAGAAAACAGTATTAGAATAACACAAAGTGGAGCAAATTTAGATTTAGATATTGTACAAAGAGGCGATGGTAACTTTATTGAAGGAAGTGATTTTAGTTCAGTTGGTACACTTACAGGTGATAATTTAAACGTTACACTTGAGCAAGGTTCTACAAGCACAGGAGCATCTAATAATAATGGTATAGGAATAGATGTAAATGGAGACACTAATACAGTTTTAATTAGACAAGGAACAATGGGAAATAGTGATACTGGTGGGCATAAAGCAAAAGTAAATGTACAAGGTGACACAAATAGTTTAACACTTTATCAATATAATGATGGTGCTAATACAAGTAGCCATTTCTCACATATAGATATTACAGGCGGGCAAAACACGGTTACATCATATCAAAGAAATAATAATTCAAAAGACTTGTTTATAGACTTAGACGGAAGTAGTAATACTATATCAACAGACCAAAAAGAAACAGGAAATCATTATTTAGATTTAGATATAAACGGAAACGGTCATACAGTTACAGCAACACAGCAAGGATCAGGAGATCATGGTGCCAGAATAAGTGTTACAAATTCAGGTGGTTCAAGTACTGTAACATTAGATCAAAACAGCAGTACTAATCAAACGTATACATTAACACAAGATTGTACCAATGCTAGTGGCTGTTCTACCACAGTAACACAAAATTAGTTAAATAGTATATAATGTTATATACACATAATAAATTCGCTTTAATAACAAGGGACGGAAGCAAAGCGTCTTTTTATGAAGACGGATGGCTAAAATTTAGAGGTGATGGATACGTGGCAATGAAGATGTTTATTCATGCTTGTAATGATCCATCAGTAACAAATAAGTTTAGAGCACAATTAGAAATGAGAGAACAACTCAAATGGAAAGTAGCAAAAGTTAATGAAGACTCTCAATAAAATTTTAACACATTGGACATTACCTTTTTTAACAGTATTTTTAATAACCTATCTTGTCTTTTCTAATTCATGGATAGTACAAACTTCTAAACTAAAAGGGTTTGATTATCAATTACAGAATGAAGAAGTCTACCAAGACGAAAATTTAATTTATCTCACCTTGGGTGAAGCAAGTATAGAGACTAATGGGCAATGGCCTTGGCCTAGAGATAAGATTGCTAACTTAATTTTAGAGTTAAGACAAAGCGGAGCAGGTGTAATTATATTGCCCATATTGTTCAGTGAGCCTGACCGTTTTGGAAGAGACATTGATTTAATTACAATGTTAGAAAACAATGGTGTAGTTATAGCACAAACTGGTAGCATACAAAAAACTAGCGACGGTGTATCAAGAGGGGTTAGCATGGTAGGAGGAAATTCAGATGCCGCTAACAATTTGTTTACATATCCAGGTATGTTAGGACCAATTGAAAGTATTAGTAATACAGCAGATGGTGTAGGTGTAATCAATACAGCACCTGAAGTAGATGGTGTAGTAAGAAGAGTACCTTTGCTAATTAATATCAATGGTGACTTATATCCAAACATAGCAATAGAAAGTTTAAGAGTTATGATGGGTGTTGACAGTTATCAAATGAAAACTACTCCATATGGTATCCACAGTGTAAGGGTAAAAGGATTTCCTATAAACAGAGGAATAATTGAAACAGATGATAGAGGCAGATTGTTTTTAAGATGGAATACTGAAATTCCTATTGTAGATTATACCAAAGATAGTTTATCAAGTATAGAAGGCAAAACAGTAATCATAGGATTAACAGCAGAGGGATTAGGTAATCCTGTTGCTACACCTTTAGGTGAAAAGTATCCACATGAAATAATAGGAAGTACTTTAAGCACAATTATTTTAGGTGAAACCGTTGAGCGTCCTATGTGGGCAGACTTATATGAACTAGCAGGTATATTTGCTATAGGACTTTTGATTGTTTTGGTAGTAGCATTTGCTCCTTATTGGACGAGTGCTTTTTTTATTATAGGTTTAGCGGGAGGTATTGTTTATGGTGTAGGTTATGCTTTTGAAACAAGACTTTGGTTAATAGATGCTACTATGCCAATTGCTATGTTAGTAGCAGTAAGTTTACATAGTTTGTTTAATAGATTTGTAAAAGAGTTTAGGTTAAAGCAACAAATTAAAAAACAATTTGAACATTATCTAGCACCTTCTATGGTTAAAAAACTACAAAAGAATCCAAACTTGTTAACGCTAGGTGGAGATACTAGAGAACTTACTTTACTGTTCTGTGACATAAGAGGATTTACTCCTATATCAGAACAGTTCAAAACTAATCCACAAGAACTTACAAAATTAATTAATAGATTCTTAACACCTATGACTGATATAATTATGAAAAATGAAGGTACTGTTGACAAGTATATGGGTGACTGTATTATGGCATTTTGGAACGCTCCTCTTACTGTTGAAGCACAAACAGACAAAGCAGTAGAAACCAGTTTAGAGATGTTACGTGGTTTAAAAGTGTTAAATACTCAGTTAGCAAAAGAAGGCTTACTACCTATTAACATAGGCATTGGACTTAATACCGGTGATGTTGTTGTAGGTAATATGGGATCAAATCAAAGATTTGATTATAGTTGTCTAGGAGATGCTGTAAATTTAGCGGCAAGATTAGAAGGACAAACAAAAGGATACGGTGTGAAAATATTATTTGGACAAAAAACAGCAAAAGATTTAAGCGAAAGGTATACAGTTTTAGAACTTGATGATATTGCTGTAAAAGGCAAAACAGAACCAGTTAAAATTTACACAGTTTTAGATCCAGAAGAATTGGGATATGATATTATTCCTTCTTTACAACAATACGTTGATTTACATAGCAAACTTCGTAAAAATTATAAAAAACAAGATTGGAAGTTTTGTACAGATGCTATATCAGAATTACGTGGAAAGTTTGCTGGCACATTAGATAGTTACTATGATATAATTACCGATAGAATAGAAGACTACAAAAAGAATCCGCCGCCTAGAGAATGGGACGGTGTATATGTAGCCACAACAAAGTAGGCTATGGAAGACTGGGACACATGGCAGTCTAACAAAAGTACAAGATGGGTACTTAATAAATTAGAACTTTCTATTAAACTTGGTTATCATTGCGGTCCAGCAATGAAGCCTGTTGACAAAACAGGAAATTATATTGTACGTCCTATAATGAATCTAAGTGGCATGGGTATTCATACTCGTAAAATGTTTTTAGAACAAAACAGAGTAATTACAATTGAGCCAGGATACTTTTGGTGTGAATATTTTGAAGGTCCACAATATAGTATAGATTATAAATGGAATGGTAAAGAATATAAACCTATTTTTTCTTCACAAGGGTTTATAGACAAAGATGAATTTGTACACTTCAATCATTGGAAGAGAATCAAATTTCCTAATGTAGATTTACCTAATTGGATTAATGAACTTAAAGAACATGAAGTTATTAATGTAGAGTATATAGGAAATAAAATTATAGAGATACATTTAAGACCTAGTGATGATTTTCCGCCTGGTGCTAGTGAAATACATCCTGTATGGAAAAATACAAGTAAAGAACAACACTTGGATTTTCAGAAGTTAGGATTTGCTTGGCGTGAAGATTATACAGACGCTGATGGATTTTTGAAAAATCCAAGATTAGGTTTTTATTGGCGTTAACCTAAAAAACAAATAAGAGTCAAAACGAAACCACAAACATTACCAATAGCAAACGAAATCACTAGATCCCAATCGGTCCAAATACGTTTTATTCCTGGTGTAGAGGCAAGTTGTTTCCATGCTCTAACTTCGGCTTCATTTCTTGCTACTTGAGCCATTCTTTTTATCCTTTTCTTTTTGTTGAAGGATTACATTTAATTTAGTATTAAGTCTAATCATGTCGTTGTCTAACATACGAACTCTATCAATTAAAGCAACAAGTGTTCCAAATGCTTTTCCTAACACAGGTTTAATTTCCATTGTTACCCATTTCCATACATAGAAAATAAAATAACCCATACCACAGGCCGCAATAATAGGGAACCCGTAATCGTTGATTAAACTTACTAATTGTACCATTTTTAATCTTTTCTAGCGTCCTCTTTACCTTCATTTGCCGCGAGTCTATCTATGTTTGGTTGTACATCTAAAGCATGGCTCATAAGCACATCAACTTTAACTAAATCGTTATTCATGGTTTGTACTCTATTATCTAATTGTTTTATCATTCTTTCAATGGTGTACACAGTACTAGTAACACTGGCTAAAATATACTTTAGTGTTAAGAATATAAAAAATCCGGCAATGAGTGCACCGGCGATTGGAAATCCAACCTCTGATATAAGATAGAATACGCTTTCCATAATGTCTCCTCGTATAAATATTTATACAAATTAGGGTTATCAAATGAACGTAGCGATAGTATGTAACGGTAGATTAGGATCAGCAATAAGGGGTGTAATTACACGCCAAAAGAACAGATTTACACAAGATTTTAATATAACTTGGTTTGATGACACTAATGTAGGGCAAACAATGAGTGAAGGTGCTCTTCATTTTAGCAATTATTCCCCAGAACAAATAGCAAAGAATCATAGATTTATTATAGCACATACAGATTATAAAAACACCCATGCTTTGGCAAATAATTTACCTGAGGATCATATTTTAATAACAATTAATAGAACAGATATGTTCCATGGCACAGGACAAAACATAGTAGACGGAGTAGGTTTGTTTAGTGGATTTATGGATCTAGTTTCAAACCAAATGACATCTGAATACAGTAATGTAGAAAAAATAGATTACTATGTAGGAATGAATCCAAATATATGGGACGGAAAAACACCTGTTGCTCCTAACATAGACGAAGCAGTTTATTCAGATATAGTAAACAGTGGTAATGAGCAGTTTGGTGAAATAAGTTTAAGGACAAGAAACTATATATCAGAAGGTATAAATCATAGTTTATATTTGCCATATCATAGATATGATTACAGTTTAAATTGGTTATACCTAAATAAAAATTATAGGAATATTGTTAGAAATACTAAAAAGTTTTACAACAATCCAGATAGTTATTTGGATTTGTTTACAAATGTCAAAGGTGTAAAAAATGGTCAGCCTACTACTGATATTTACTATATAAGAATACCTGCAACACAAGGAGCAAGTGCTTGGCATTATGCCGAGGCTTGTTGTGCCGGAAGTTGGTTATATATGTTTATGGAAAATCAAATAGAGAGAAAAGAATGGCATCCTAAAGATGCTGACTGGCGTACATATACTAATAACATTTTTGGTAAAAGATTTGAAGCGGCACCTATAGCGGCGTAAAATGGATTTACAATATAAAGAAGATTTTAAAGAATACGAACTTAATGCTATACTAACGAGACAACTTGAATCGTTGGCAGATAAAGTTACACCACAAGGTTTAGTAATCTACAGCGATGGAAAATTTCATGCTGATATAACAAGTTTGTTTGTGATCAAAAAGGTTATAGAATTATATAACATAAATGAAATAAGACTGTATAAAACTTTTTTTCCACACAAAATTAGATTAGCATCTAAAGATTCAAATAATCTTAAATTTTATTTTTACTTAGATGATTCAATTGTGTTACTCTCAAATCATGCTATTAACGAAAGAAAGTATAGTAGGAAAGGTTTATCAAGTTTTCAAGAAATTGGCAAAACTATTGATGGCAGTTTAGTTTTAGAAAAAGGAACAATGTTAGTATGTACTTAAAAATATTGAAAAGAAATAATCAAGATCGTTCTTTGTTTTTCTATTTTGATGAAGTTTCTAATAGCAATAAACAAAGAGACTTTTTTAAGAAGTATGAAACAAGTTTATTGTATGATTTGATTCCTGGTGACACATATCTAAATGTTTTATTACATCAAGGCACATTAGATCTTCCTACTATATTATATCACTGTCAATATCTCAATATAAAGTATGCCATAGGTTTAAAGCCTGGCATGGAGTTTTATAAAGATTGGGATACTAATCTTAAGGACGTACTTAAACAAATTGAGGATGAAAAAGATATTGTAGAGTATAGTGAGCAAGAAGACAAAAAAGCATGGAGTTTTATGAAAGGAAATTCAAATCACTTTATGGTTTTTAATCCAATACAAAATCATATTTTTAGTAATGCTGATATAGAATCTTGGAAGACAGCATCAGACAAACACAATTTAGTATACATAGAAGATGATAGACTAGTAAACTTAGAACAGTTAACTGATAGTTGGGTTGAGCAGTTCCCAAAAATGCCAAATCTAAAAGAGTCTATTGATGATGGGTACTACAGTTTCAAAACTATTGACGAATATAAAAACAAATCTAAGGTAACTAGTCCTGAAGATACATGGTATGAAACTTGTAAAACGGATCCTGAATTGTCATGGCAAATGTACTCAAAAGCAAATATTGGTTCCAAACAAAGAAAAGAATTATTGTCATTAAAAAGAAGTAAACTAGTAATTCATAAAATTTTTATAGATTCGTTTAAATCGGAACTTGAGAACTTTAATGAAGTAATAGAGATTGACCACTTTGATGATTTTTTAAAATACTTTGATAACCCTGTAAGCGATGCTGTTTATGTTTTAGGCGGGTTGCCTAGTCATAGAAGAATGAACAAACATATGACTTATGACCAAACCATAAGTTTTCATTCACGTATTAGATCAATACCAAAGACAAGTGTATTTGGTAAGTTCATGGATACTGATCAAGAGATTTTTATAAATGACTAATTTTAATATTGATGAAGCGAAAGAATATATGCTACAGTGGATCAGTGACTTTGTAAGTAAACCTAATCCTCTACTTAACAATTTTCCTCCATGCCCATTTGCTAAACAGGCCGTTTTAGAAAAAAAGATTGCTTTTGAAGTAGCAGACAAAGACATTAATTTATATCTATGTGAAAAGTCAGGCAGGTGGACAGATGATATAGATGTGTGTTGTATATTTGTTCCTGGTGTAGATCCTGACGTTTTAAGTAATCTTGTAATGGATGTAAACAAAAATTATTTAATGCCTATGAACTTGTTAGCATTAGAAGATCATCCACAAGCAGAAGAAAATGTAAATGGCGTAATAATGAACAATGGCAAATATCCTATAGTATTGATGCAACGTTTAAGTAAGATACAAAACTTTAGTAACATACTTAAAAAGCAAGGGTACTATGATGTTTGGAGTGAAGAGAATTTAGATGATGTTGTTAACTGGAGGACGACACATCATGAAGATCCTGTAAAGTCTTAACTAAACTGTCACGTTGACATAATCTTACAAATTCTTCTTTGTTTGTATTCCATTTTTCACCAGTCCAAAATTCAAAACCTTTTATTTTGCCTTTATAGATACAAGTTTTTTCATAACCAGATCCTATGTATAAGTGCTTATGTCCTTGTTGGGAAGCAAGATAAATTTCATGGTCTAGGGTAATTCTTCCAAAATTAGGTATAGAATGATCATGTACAAATAAGCAGGTCTCCCAAGCACCTACATATTCCCTCAATTTAGAAATACCTATAAGTTTATCATCATTATTAAAATATCCTATAAGTTTATGTTCTTTGTGTACTTCACTATCGCCTGGATATGGATATAAGTTTTTGCTTTTAATATATTCATGGTACATTGGAATCCAACGTTTATCATCACGTTTAAGTTCTTTATAATTTTTCCAAACAGGTTTTGATCTTTTATTTTTCCAAGTTTTTAGATCTATTCTTACAGAACGGGAGTTATACCATATTTCATAATCGCCTTCTACAGTGTGCCATAAAAAACCTTGATCTAAAGCATCGAGTTCTTCTTCTGGTTTTACAAATTTGGCCAATATTTCTGAACAACGTATATCCATATTTTCCATTGTTCCGTAAATATGATTATAAAATATTTTCATGAATTGTTTCTCGAATTATATACTATGATAATTATTTATACAAAAGGAGGTCCCATATGGACGTTTATACTATTTACGCCGACCATACTGAAGATACCACTGCTCATGAATTCGTAAGAAAAATGTCTAAATTTTTAGATCATATGGTGGAGTTAGGCCGTATGGAAAAATATAGAATAACAAGAATGAAGTTGGGTTTTAGAAGTATGGACTTGCCTGAATTCCGTATCGATATGGAATTTAAGAACATGACACAATTAGATAACGCCATGTCTAGTGTAGTGTCAAATGAAAAGAATATAGAAAGTGATCATGTTGGTTTTAATCAATTAGTCAATGTTGAAACTATACAGCATTTTTTATATAGAGATTTTCCAGATAATCTTACAGAACATAGAGAAGCAATAAATGACAAACAAAATTAATTCATGGACAGAATTTCAACCCCTTAAACAGTTAGTAATTGGTACCACATATCCACCAGAGTTTTTTGAAGACGTAAAAAATACAAAAGCAAAAGATTGTCTTCAAAAAATTGCTAGTGAAACTTTAGAAGATTTAGATAACCTCAAAAAAACAGTAGAAGACTTAGGTGTAAAAACTTATACGGCTACTACAGAGGAACTAGGATATAAAACAAGCATTATGGACTATCTTGATAAAGACGGCAAGATGGGTATGGGAAGCGGAAAACATGGTCAACACGAAAAAGGCCGAAATCAACTTCCTGTGCCCCCGTTAAATCCTAGAGACGATTTTGTTACTATGGGCAATCAGGTTGTAATGACCGGAAGTGCTTTTGAATCCAAACCTTGGGTACCTCTTTTTGAAAATTGGTTTGGTGAAAACTTTGATTGGACTATTGTAAGAGATAAAAAGAAATTTACAAGAACAACAGCAAACCATAGGAACAGATTAGGAAGACTTGGTGTAAAAGACACTGACATTGACACATTGTTAGAGTTAGAGGAACAAGAACATACTAGAGATAGAATGACTGGTTTCTGTGCTCCTGAATTGACTCGTGTAGGTAAAACTTGTTTTTGTGATACTCAACAAGCAGTTGACATCGCTGATTACATGGAAATGGCGTATCCACAGTTTAATTACAAAGGTGTATTCATTGGTGGACACAACGACGCTGTATTCAGTATCCTAAAACCAGGTGTGCTCCTCACTACAGAAGATATTGGACACTATGCTGAGTCTTTTCCTAATTGGGATAAAATTTATCTACCTGAAAGTAATTTAAATCAAGTAAGACCTTTCCTAGAAATTAAAAGACAAAATGAAGGTAAATGGTGGATGCCTGGTGAGGAGGACAACACAGAGTTTACAGATTTTGTTGAAACTTGGTTAGATGACTGGGTAGGATTTGTAGAAGAAACTGTATTTGATGTAAATTTGCTTATGTTAGATGAATCAAAAGCGATTGTAAATGCTGAAAATTCAGAATTAGAGAAAAAATTTAATGCTCATGGTATTGATATGATTCATGTACCTAATAGGCACAGACATTTTTGGGACGCTGGATGGCACTGTATTACACTTGATGTAGAGCGAGAAGGCGAGCAAGAAGACTATGGAGTTTAATGCTGGCGTGGCTCAACGGTAGAGCAACTGATTTGTAATCAGTAGGTTGGGAGTTCGATTCTCTCCGCCAGCACCATTTGGGGCGGTAGTTCAGTCGGGAGAACGCCTGATTTGCATTCAGGAGGTCGTGGGTTCGATTCCCTCTCGCTCCACCAAACATTTGCTAAATATATATTAGTAAGGATATACAGCAATAGTGCTGTAGTTTTAGGAGAGTTATGTTGAAAGAAATCATGGTAAGTGCCGCGAGAAAACACGCTGAAGCGGAGTTAGACCTCCACAAAGCGAACATTGAAGTCTATATGAGACAAGTAGTAGGAATTGGCGAACATAGTGATATTATAGAGACAATTCAAAAAGAACTTGACAAAATGGCACAGGCTCAAGATAGACTAGATATGTTAGACAGATACTTTAAGGATTAATATGAAAACAGAAGCCATTGAACTTGCTAAAAATAAAACACTAGAATCCATAGATACTAGTAAACAGGTGATTTCAAATTTACTTGAAAAGGCCGCGGCGGGTGAAGAGGATATTGATTTAATTGTTAATTTAATCATTGAAGAACTAGATACATTGGCAAAGGCTGATGAAAGACTAGAAATGCTTGAAAAGTATTTCTAATGAAAATTTAGGGTTGTGCCTTAATACACACGCCAACGCTCATGGTTAAGCGTTATTTTATTATGTATGAAAATAAGATACTATCATAGAATAGATGGGTGGCGATGGTTAGGTTTTATTCTAGCCATGATAGGTGCTTTTATATTAAGTGGTGGTGATCCTAGCGTACAGTGGATGGGATGGGCAGTAGCAGTTTTCAGTTGTAGTATATGGATCTATATGGGATTGAAAGACAAAGATTTGCCTAGAGCATTAATGGAATTGATGTATTTGCTCCTTGCTGTACGTGGAATATATAATTGGTTAATAGTATAATTCGATAAATATTAGTAAAGAAGATCAAAGAGATGAATCAACAAAGTAAAAGTTTTTACCAAGCACTTCGAGACGTAACAGAGTCTAATGTTAACAAAACGTTGGAGGTAGCGGAAACAAAAACAAATATTATTAATAAAGTATTAAATGGCCAAAATAAAGACAATATGAAAGTATTGTCAATAGGTTGTAATCTTGTAGTAATGGGATTAGCAAAACAAGGCCATGATGTAACTGTAGTAAATGCTACAGATAGTTGTATCGAAAGTATAAACAACGTTTTCAAATTACCTATGAAATTAGATACAGATCCAGATGGCGCTGTAAATTTAATGGTACAGGAACAAAAATTTGATCTAGTATTAGCGTTAGATCAAAGTTTAACTTTCTTTGATACTGAAGAACAACAAAAGCAATTTATCAGTATCTTAAGCAAACTAACAAAAGGAAAACTTATAACAAGTTTAGTAGATTATAAGAATCAAACAAGTCAATCTAGAATGTCTGATCTTCCATTGACTGTAAGTATTAACAATAAACAAAATATGTTTATAAATCACAGAACATGGGATCCTACAGATAGACAGAGATTTATAAATCACTGGTTACAAATTGAAGAAGATAAACTACAAGGCACAAGTAAAACAGTTAGACGTACAATGTACTTTAAACAATTAGCAAAATTTACTAGTGATAACGGAGGTAAAAACTTTAGTATACATAAAAACTTGTTCTATAAGCCTTTATTAAGTAAGGCATTTGAACACGTTATATCAATCGATTATGAATAGGAGTATCAACAATGAGTTCGGATCAGATCCCGGCAAGTAATATTGACTTTAACGGATATAGTCATAGAAACTTTTCATCAACAGGTATTGATGACAAAAGTAAGTCAATACAATTAACAATATTAGATGACAATGTAGTCGTAGAAAATAACTTTGTAGCAAATAATATAACATCTGCTGATAGTATAGAAGCAAACAGAAGAATAAGAACAAAAATCATAGACGTAGTTGGATCAGCATTGTTCAGTGGTGATACACTTATGCTTGGCCGTTTGACGTCAGAAGCACAGGTAGAGTTCAAAGGCAAAACAGTTTTATCAGGTGAAGTAAGTATTGCTAATCTTATAGATGTAGGATTACCAGAAAGTAGTATACATCATAGCAGAATAGATTGGGAAGGATTTACATTAGCACAGGAATTAATTGCTCCAGGTAAAATAACAGAATTTAAAAGTACCGGTATTGTTGATAACGCCCACAATATAAAACTTACAATAAATGATGAAAAGGTACAAGTTCATACCTCATTATCAGCAATAGATTTAAATGTTGATTCCTTAGAAGTAAGTGGTAGATCATCTGTTGGTAATCTACAAGTAAAAGATAATTTAACTGTGGGCGGTGATCTAAGTTTTGAAAAACAAGTAACCATATATGATACGACTACAGCACATGGCAAAGTAGTTGCTATGAATGGACTAGAAGTAAGAGGCGAAGTAGAATTGCCTGAAAACTTTAAAGATGAACTTATTACATACATGAATGGTAAGTTAAATATCACAAACATGATACCAGAAAACGGTAGTTTAACTATAGGAAGTAAAGTTGTATTAGACAGCAAAGGTTTGGGTGTAGGTGTCACTGAATCTAATTTAAGAAAAGTAGGAACTCTAAGAGAACTGGTTGTAGCAGGTGAAACACTATTAGCAAATAAAATATATGCTAGTAGTTTAGGTAGACTGGGTATAAACACAGAAGAACCTACTAGTGCTTTAGACATCTGGGACGATGAAGTACAAATTACAGTTAAAAAACACAAAGCAAAAACAGGTTGGATTGGTACAAATAGAGATCACAGTTTAGATATTGGTGTAAACAGCGATAGTAAGATACACGTCACTCAAGATAAAACTATAATTAAGAACCCTCAAATTGGTAATAAAACATATACTGAAGGCCCTAGTGCTCCAGGAGTAGAAGGTGCTGTAGGTGATATTCATTGGAACAACAAACCAGAAGTAGGACAACCAATTGGTTGGGTATGTTTAGGTTCAACACGTTGGGCAAAGTTTGGGGATATAAGTGAGTAACCTTAGACCAGGATTTGTAATTGGTAACGGTAGAAGCAGAGTTGGATTAGATTTAAGAAGACTTTCTACAGCAGGTGTTACATACGGATCAAATGCTATAATGAGAGATGCTTGGGTAAACAACATTGTTTGTTGTGATAGAGCCATGTTGAATGAAGCAATTAATTTACAATTAGAAAAGAAAACAAATATTTTTACAAGAGCAAGATGGTTAACAGATAATAAAGATCCTAATCTAAGATTAGTACCAGACTTGCCATACCTTGGCCCAAACAAAGCAGACCAGGCACAGCATTGGGGTTCAGGTCATTACAGTGCTTTATTAGCCTGTACTGCCGGACACGAAGTTATAGTGTATGTTGGATTTGATTTATATGGTAATGCTAAAGGAAAACAGAATAACGTATATTCGGACACAAACGGATACAAATCAAAAAATGAAGATGCTGTTGATCCAAAGTTTTGGGTATACCATAGTGCTAAATTGTTTGAGCATTTTCCAGATACTCAACACGTTTACATTAACACTCCTCAATGGGAAGTTCCAGAAGAATGGAAAAAGTTCCCTAATTTTTCATCAGATAATTTTGAAGGTTTAGATAATTTTTTGGTTGACTATAACGTCTAGTTATTGTACTATAAGAGTATGAAAATTGGATTTGCCTGTAAATATCTTCACCATGATCAATCCCAAAAGAAAAAACTTTTGGAGGAACTTCAGCGTCCTCTGAACAATCGTTCTACTACAGTTGCTTGGCTTAATAGGCAAACTAAAGATGTTGCTGAGCAAAAACTTTGGGAGTTAATGGAACACAATATCAAAGCATTTTACAACCTAGTAAATTATGTAGGTAATCTTTCATATGAACTTAGAATGGTAAGACTTGGTAGCGATTGTTTGCCAGTCTATACAGAACCTACTTGGTCATACTTTTGGAAGAAACCTGATGTTATAGACTATTGTGAAAAACATTTTCCTGCTATTGGTCAATTGGCAAGAGAAAGAGATGTAAGATTATCCTTTCATCCAGGACAATTTACAGTGTTGGCAAGTGCTAACCCTGATATAGTAAATAGAAGTATAGAGGAGTTTGAATATCATGTTGACATGGCAAGGTGGATGGGATACGGTAAACAATTCCAAGACTTTAAGATCAACGTACACATATCCGGTAAGAAAGGTCCAGCCGGTATCATCGATGTCCTCCCAAGACTATCTGAAGAAGCGAGAAAAACCATTACGATCGAAAATGACGAAAACTCATGGGGACTTGAAGCAAGTCTTGAATTATCCAAACACGTCGCATTGGTACTGGACATACACCACCACTGGGTTAAAACAGGTGAATATATCGATGCCTCCGACGATAGACTTACTAGCATAAAAGATAGTTGGCGTGGAGTAAGACCTGTACTACATTATTCTTACAGTAGGAATGAATGGCTACCAAAAGACTTTAAGCATAGTACAATGCCAAGTATGCCTGTACTATTAGAAGAGGGTTACAAGAAACAAAAACTCAGAGCTCACAGTGACTATTATCCCAACAAAGCAGTAAATGAATGGGCATGGTCTTTTACAAAAGATTTTGATATTATGTGTGAAAGCAAAATGAAGAACTTGGCAAGTATTAAGTTCTACAATGACATGATATTTAATTCATCAACGGCATCTTGAGGAACAGTCATATAAGTCCTTAAGAATTTTTTAGTAGATTTCCAATCTACCTTATCCATATTAACATTATGAACATTGGCAAACTTCATCTTTCTAGTTTCCAAATTCTTATTCATATAGAAACTCAAATAGTCTTCGTATTCTTTTGAGTACTCATTTTTCCAAAAAGTCATATGTGTCTTTTGAGCCCAAAGATCCTTTTGGGTAAAGTCTTTTTTCTGCTTTTTAAGTGATTCTAAGTATACCAAATATGGATTATCTTCTGGCACAAAATCCTTTTGTCTAACGTATCCTGGGAAGTTAGAACTAGTTAAAAGACGTCTTTTAAGGGCTCTTTTAGCGTCATACAGTACGTTAATAGTGGGTATGGTACCAAAGTACTGCCTTAGGTTAAAAGGTGGTAAATGGGTGGTAAAAACCAACGTTTTAGACGTCTGTCGCCTTGCTTTTTCGAGAGCAGGAAAAAATATGGCTCTTAAATAGTCTTCCTGCTTCGGAAAAAACCCTTGTACATAATCCCAAAATGGCGGTAATTTATCACCATTTTCCATTACTCTATCAAAGTGTTTTGGAGTTATTTTTCTGGCTGTAACTTTACTGGATTTGGCCGAAGAAATATTCCAAGGATGTATACCATTATCAATATTGCTATACCAATATACATTTGGAAGTGAGCAGATTACTCTTGCTATATGATGAACCTTACACCCCTTTTCTCCGCTGATAATAATCATATTATCCATTGTTTCTTCCTTTGTAATAAAACTCTCCCTCACTGTTTACTTCAACTAAATCTTTTGTATTAAACCATTCATTGCCGTATACACTAATCATTCCTTTAACGTGTAGTTCTCCATCGATTATATCTGTATGACAATATGCTTTGTTACCCAAAATAGTCCCTTCTAAGGATCTGCTTTTAAAATCTTGTACTTCTTCTAAATTTCTAAACGTAGCATTAATGGCACAAGGTCCAATTTCAGTCATCCCCCAATTGGCCATAAACGTACAACCTTTACTTACGAATGATTCTATAAGGTCCCATTCAACAGGATCACTGCCACACGTTACCCATAAGCCAGACAAGTCAACGTCTTTAAACCCCTTCGTAGACGCTATAAGACGCCCGTGTGTAGGTGTTATATGTGTATGGGTATAGTTAACAACCTCTTTACAAAAACGCCAAGGATTAAACTTCTTTACGGTTATTTCAGCATCAACTTCATAAGCAGGAAGTGTTTGTGCTAATAAACCTCCGGCGTGTTCTATCTTACAGATTGTGTAAATTTTACTTTGTTTTGTAATTTCTTGAGAGTCTCTTGCCGCTCGATTGGCTTCTTTTAGTTTAGTGTAAGTTTGCCAGATACTTTTTTGAGGTCCTGTAGTCCCACTACTTTTTAGTTCGGTTCCGTTTTTTAGTATCTTTGATAAAGTTTCTTTCAGTTCCATCAACTATCTTCTTGGCTAATTTATATGGTGTAAAAGCAAACACCCATGGTATGATACTATGGATTGTGCCGGTTATGAATACTAACAATGCTAGAAAGTTATAGTAAGTAGCATATAAAAAGTGTTTAAAGTAATTAGCACCTGCTTTTTTTAAATGTCTTATGTCTATATCGTATTTCATTATTTTTTATCTTTGTACAATTCTGCTTTTGCTTGTTCAACTTTGTTTTGAACTTTTGGACGATCTACGATCCAATCAATGTGATTGATTTTGTCAGATAGTTTCTGTATCTGTTTGTCAATAGCGGACTCTAACTTTTTATAGTCAGTGTCAGGATCCGCCATTAACTTCGAGATATCTACAGATTTAACAGTGCCGTCTTTAAAGTGTATTAATATTTCATTAATAACTTCAATAGGTATATCGTCCATGGGAACCTCTTTTATGAGAGCGTCCCATTGATCAGAAACTAATTTATCGTAGTCTTTTGCTTCATTATGCTGAGGCATCGGCTACGGTCTTCTTTGCTGGGCGACCGCGTTTTGGTTTAAGATCTGGACTTAAATCATAAGCCTGTTCTCTTAATTTCGCCGCTTCATCTTCATAACCTTTTGCTTGGTTTAAAAGATTGTGTGCTAGTGATTCATCATTTAAGGTATCGCCTGTTGATGTAGTTTTTTCAGCGACTTGTGGTTCGCCTACATCACGGCCTCTTGGCTGAGGTGAAACCATACCAGCATTTTGGTCTAGTTCTTTCAGTTTATCTGCCGCTTCACCACCATCTTTTAGTTTGTCAATTATACCATTTAGTTCATCAAGTCTAACACTAGATTTAGCATTTGGTGTCATTATGACTTGATTGGTTTGAACCTTCTTGATATAACCTTCACCATGAAGAACTTGTAAAGCAATTCTACCGTCGGGCATAGTTTTTCTTTGTAATGCTTCAGCAAGATTTTCTTCTTGTTGACCTACATCAGAATTAACTGCTTCCATTACGGCATCATGTACAATTGATGGCATACTATCACTGTATACTACTAACGCCATATGGTCTTCGCCTGGTGTTTTTCTAAATAGGATTACACATTTTTTATTATTATGTGTACCTACGTGTTTTATTTGAGCCATTATTACTCTCCTTTTGAACCTTCATCAGTTGGTTCGTTTGTACTTTCTGCAGGTGCTTCAGTACTTGCCTCTCCACCTTCAGCAGGTTTTTCGCCTTCTGGTTGTTTAGGTGTTACGGCATTTAAGAACTCAACGAGTCTGTTGTATAAGTCGCCAACAGTTGCCATTTCGTTGGCTCTAATAGCACCACGTTCACTTGATACTTGAATTACTCTAGCAACAAGTCTTAGGTCACCAATTGTTAGATTAGGACCAGTTGGTGCTCCAGGTGCCTGTGGAGCAGGTTGTGTGTCAGCAGGTGCTTCAGTTGCCGAAGTATCTGCTACATTTTCGTTTGTATCTTTTTCTGTCATCTGTTTATCTCCTATGATAAGTATTAGTATGTTTTATTTAAAGACATTATATACTACTATTATGTATCAGGTAAAGACGGTAGTTATATTATTTCTGGTTGCTTTTTTTAGCATTAATTCTGGTTATGCTCAAGAAATTTCTCCAAAAAATGAAATCAAATCTAATTATTGGGCACTTATTGAGCCAGTATTACAATGTAAAGCCACTCATCAGTATATGATCCAACAGTCATTAGACTACTCATATTTGTTGGGTTTCTTTGATAATAAGGACCCTAACAGTTTATACAGTGTTACAGAATTTTTGAATATGGTAGAAAAGGAAATGTTATATCTAGAAACCATAGCACAAGGACTTAAAGACATTGCCGTTCCAGAAAGTGAATATACTATACAGGCAAGAAAAGATGTTGTTAATGAAATGTTAAACATCGAAAGACAATCACAGGCAAAATATTATGTTGATTGGTTTAAATCAAGATCTGTATCAGATGGAAATATGTTTCAAATGAATTTAAAACGTTCTTTAGCATACTGTATAAACCAAAGACGTCATTGGAATAATATATTGGAAATTCCTAACGAGGAAGAAACTCTTTAATATTCTTCTTCGTCTTTACCTGAATAGGCCATACTAAAGTAGGTTGCTTCTGAGGGATCTTCGAAGCCTATGTTTACTTTATTCTGATAGTCTCCACTTTTACTGTTATTCAAACCAAACCTACCATCTAAATTTTTATATACCCACCACCTAACATGATTAGTATTAGGTATATCATATTCATACTTTGTAGGAATTGGTACAACAGTGTAATGCTCTGGTATAAAGTTAGACTCTCGTTCTTCAATTACGTTTAGTGGATTAATCATGCCGCCTCTTCATACTCATAATGTACTGTTAATCCAAATGGTGACTTAATGCTTTTATCTCCGTGGATAAGAAAGATTGTATCACAGTATAATTCATCACCCCATTCACCCCATGGATAACCATCTGTGAACATAATAAGTTTTTTAGGTTGTATGTCATTATCTTCCATAAATCTCCAGTTACACATGAAGTCAGTACCACCTCCACCTTGTGGATAGTAATCCATTAACTCATCTATATTAGTTGGATCAAATTCTTTGTAACCGTAAACTTCAGTATCAAAAGTCCAAATCTTAATACGGAAATCATTGTACATTTCACTAATGCCTTTAATCTCACTAAAGAAATCTCTAATCATTGTAGAACTAATTGATCCAGACATATCTACACAAAGGGCAATATCAAGTAGTTCATCATTGTCCATACCAGGAAGAATAGGATCTATATGCCAACTCTTTCTATTAGGGCGAGTAAAAGTAAAATCACTTTTTAAAGTAGATTGACATTGTTGCTGAATGATTTCACGCCAGTTCATCTTAGGTGCTGTCCACTGTTCAATAAGTCTCTTAACACCATTAGGAACATTACCGGCACCACCCGCCGCTTGAGCGGCATTCAGTACTGCCTCTTTCATTTCGTCTTTTAGTTTACGTCTATCTGCTTCAGAAATTTTAGGTTTCTTTTTGCTAACAGGGTTTCCGTTTTCATCAGTTTCTTCACCACCGTCGCCATCGCCTTGACCATTATCACCATCTAAGTGTTCGTCAAGCATTTTATCAAGTAGTTGATCAATATCAACATATTGTTTTTCTACGTTTTCTTCTATGTCAGCATATACACGTTCAAATGACCAATTGTAATATTTTGTTTCATGTAGAATAGGAACCACTGTAATAGGAGTACCTACTTTGTTTTGTACCAAGTCACCGTTTACACAATAGTCGGCGGCAACGTTTGCCAACTGTGGATTACGTCCATCATATCTTCCCATATGATCATAAACACAATGTAAAAGTTCATGTCCAAACAAAAACAGAACTTGACCATCTGGAAGTTTTTCTACAAATTTTGTATTGTAATAAAAGTTCTTACCATCTGTTGCCGCGGTAGGACACCAAGCATCAGCATTCACAAGTTTAAGTCTAAGAGCAAGGTTACCATAAAACGGATGAAGAATAAGCAAACCAATTCTTGCTTGGATAAGTTTTTCACGAATCTCTAAATCTAATTTAGGATCAGTTTTAAAACCAACCTCACATCCTGGCTTAACTTTTTTATCTGCTGTCGTTGTTGCTGTCATTACTTGCTCCTTCATTATATTTACAGTATAACACCTTTTGGCAAAGTGTCAACCGAATTAATCGATTGACCTTGCTTTTCTAATATACTGTCCAAAACGTTCATGGAACTCTTTAAAACTAGGAAGTTCTTTAGGCTTAATGTTGATACCATATCTTACAATGGCAGTCTGTGCCCCCATTACTGTAAGTTCAGCATCGAAGTTGTCCATCATAAACCTTAAGAAGTTTTCTACTGGCTTCTGTGTAAAACCTTTCTTAGCCGACAAGTCTTTAAGTTCATAACAAAGACTCATTGTCAACGAATAACGACCTGACATTTCAACACTTTGGTCTAGTGTTTTAGTTTTACCTGACAAGATGTCAGTTGGATTAGGAAGTTTGTTTCTTGCCTTCCTTGTTGCCATAAACTTAACGGCAATACCTTCACCAACGGAACCTGCTACCAAATCTGTAAAAGTATCATCATCGAGATCTTCATCATCGATAAGTTCACTAACGAATGTCCAAGAACGAGGAGTAGCAAATGCTCTACTCGAACCTTTAGGATCAAAGTCAAACAAGTCCTGCTTGTGAACTGTAATATGTCCAATTACATCAGAATGGATTTCGTTTTCAACGGCCCAATCTAACCATGAGTTGTAATCAACTCTCATCTCCAAGTGAACAAATCTGTTCGCCAACGGAGCAGGCATTCTGTAAACAATACCTTTATCAGTTTCACGGTTACCTGCCGCGATAATAACAACGTTATCAGGCAGTACATAATTACCAACCCTACGATTAAGAACTAGTTGGTAGGCCGCCGCCTGTGTAGCACCTGGTGCCGAATTCAATTCGTCTAAGAACAATACGATAGTATCATATTGTTTAGCAAGTTCTAGACTAGGAAGATCTACTGGAGGTGCCCAATCCATTGTATTTGATTCTTTATTATAAAATGGCATACCCTTAACATCAGTAGGTTCCATAAGTGCCATTCTTAAATCCATTAAAAGAGCATTACCTAGATCTCCGGAATCTGTAATACCTTGAGCAAGTTCGGATTTACCAATACCTGCTGGCCCCCATAAAAATATAGGACGTTTCTTTTTGAACGCCTTAATAATTGCTCTACGAGCCTGGTTGGAAGTTACTGTACGATTTTCAGTAAGTACTGACATATTTTGCTCCTTGTCTAAATTGTTTTTACTCATCTACTATAATAATAATAGCATCATTACAGTATACGTCAACCATTTTCTAGTCTTTTTCTTAATTTTTCTGACCTAAAAAACCCTTATTTTTAGCGGATAATTCGTCTGATTTAGATTGAGACCAACTTATATCCACAGTTAGATACAAGAAATAGCCTACCAAACCCACCAAAACGCCCCAAATTCCGTCTCCAAAAAAGTACTCTCCAAGTTGATAAAATCCAAGCCAACCTAATAGCATTAGGCCAACTATTCCAAAATTTGTTGCTAATCTTTTTATAAAATAAGTATTCATGTTTAAACTCCTATTGTGTTATTAAAAGTATATGATACTATATGTTGTGGTTTTTGTCAACCTATTTTTAGTACCAAGTAGACGAATTTTCCATGTATTTTTCCAAATCTCCATTGTATAAACTTAACATGGTAGCGGCCTCCTCCTCAAACAAGTATATGGCTTGTTTTCGTATAGGTATCCAATATGGGCAATCTAAATGCCTGTCTAAGTTCATTAATAAGATTGGTTTATTTCTAATATATTTGGGATCTTGTTGTATTTGAATTAGATAGTATTTTATTTCTTTTTTAAGGAATGCTTCAAATCCTACTCTAGTTAAACGTAACCCACTGTTTGGTCTTGTGCTATTCCACCAAAGTGTTAACGCCTTGTCTACAGTCAGATTATCTACTTCAGGGCAAAGAGCCCTTGTTATCTTCAGTTTCTTAGAATTTAATTTGTTCACCTTGATCCAGTTTTACGACACTGAACCTATCTGTATTATATCTGGCGTTGAGTTTTTTTGCTAGGTTGATAGCATGACCTGGATTTGAAAAACTAACTTTTTTATATTTTGGTCCTGGATAACTTACAAGCATACTAAATGTTTTCAAGTTTATAGGACGGTTCTCATAATACACGGCCCAGATACCTTCACTGGCCAAAACTTGATCTGTTTGGTATGTTTTAGCATCTGTCTTTTCTAATAAAACAGTTGGTTTTGGTCTACTCACTTTTCGATACTCCTATTATACGAGTATTTATCTTCTTTCTATGAGTAGTTAACTGTTTTTATCTTGGTATATTAATTGAATTCACCACCGTCAAATTCGACTTCTATTTGTCCGGCGTCTATAAGTTTCTTTTGTAGGTCTATTATTTGCTTTTGTAAGTCTATTACACTATTCTGAAGTTCAACTATGCTATGACAAACATTCGACGCTACAGACGTATCTAATTGGGTTACAAGGGCGTTTTTTTGCTTGTTTGCTTGTACTATCCTGTTAAACTTTTCTATGTGTACACTCATCTTAAATACTTCCAAGACTTTGGAAACTGTTCAGCACATATCTCATCAATTTGATCTGCTACTACTCTTGTTTCTGCTTGAGTGTCTAGAGCACACCTTAATTCACATACCCTAGCAAAAGCATATAATGTTCCTGACCAATACCATTCTGTCATCATACTTTGTGGTAAAACCATTCTTGCCATTTCTGGTGCTACACCTTTATTTAACATTGTTTCATAATAGTTTTGTAGTTTTTCCATCATAATGATATATTCATTTTTGTCAATATCTACAGTTCCATCAGATCCTTGTTTACTGTTTAAAGGTTTGCCTCTCCAAGTATCTGGTGTATAAAACTCAGGTTCGTAATCTACATAACGTCTACTTACTTCGTTCCATACTAAACCTACTTGATGTTTTACAAGTTGCCTTGCTACAAAGACAGGTGCTTTGATTCTAAATTGTATACTAGCATGAGCAAAGGGAGACCAATGATTATGTTCTGCTAGAAACTTAATTAATTTTTCGTCTTTATCATCGAATTGTTCTTTGTTCTTTCCATAACTTACCCTAGCGGCATTTACTACCGTTAGGTCCGATCCCATTTTATCTACAAGTTCTACGACCATTCAAATAGTTCTTTCTCAACCTCAGTTGACTTTTTCACTCCTTTTAGTTCTTTACCACTAGGAAGTGTTTCAGTTCTCTTAATTGCTACTTCTTTCAAATAAGAATCTTGTAATAAGGATTGATGGATAAAGAATCTTTCCATCTTTTTTGTATAGTGTTGCCATTTATCACCTACATTAGTTCCGTCAGACAATGTAATTACAAAGTCTCTTGATAAGAACCAATCGTAAATTTCTTGACAAGAATAACCAAATCGTTCTGGTTGTCCTGCTACCATTTCTAATTGTACTATGGGTTTTTGTGTAACAATAGTATTTTCTGCTCCTATTACTACAGGAAATTCATAACCTTCTGTGTCAATTTTAATAACATCTACATTTTCAAAGTTATATGAATCAAGTGTTTTCACATCAACTATTTGTTTCTCAGGTTCTACTGTACGTTTACGTGGTCTACCACTTGGTAAAGGTACATCAATATTTTCTATATGATTGTGTCCAGCATTGTCTTTCTTAATTAAGATTTCAAAAGATCCAGGTTTATGTCCTAGACCATTTTGATGTGTATTAATGTTGCCTGTGGTTTCTAAACTACCACCAAACTTGCCATTAAAGTTTACACTACCATTTGGGTACCAAGGTTTATCCATATCAGAATCTTTTTGATTCTTTGCTAGTTCAATATTCTTTATAGCCATTTCATAAGTTTGAGGTGTTGGTTCAAACCCATGTACTTCTTTGGCCCAAGTGGCGTATTCGATAGTGTTCATACCAATGTTCATACCAACATCTAATACAGTTCTAGCATTTGGTTTAAGTTCTCTTAACCTTAGTAAGTTTTGTTTTTGGTAAGGACCAGCATTAGCGATTCTTTGCTGGTAAAAAGCGTCGTCTTTGTAAATCCAGTACTGACGACCAATTGAGTTAGTTACTAGTTCTTCTGTGTAGGACATTAATTGCCTCCTTTTCTCGTTGAGCAGAGCCCTGTTTTTGTTTGTTTTTCTTTATGCCTTTTGTAAGTTTACTGCCGATGATCCTCTTTGACCTTCTTCAACTTCAAACGATAATGTATCGCCTTCATTTAGTCCGTTCATTCCTGAATTTCTTACTGCTGAAGAATGTACAAATACATCTTTTTCTTTGTCGTCTCTTTCAATAAAACCGAAGCCTTTAGTAGCGTCGAACCATTTTACTTTTCCTGTTATTGTTGTCATTTATTTCCTTTGTTGTTGTTGTTTGTTTATTATAGCAGACAAGATTGACTAAAGTCAATCTTTTAATTCTCGTCTTGCTTGTTTAAGTGCCACAGCCATATCCTGTTTGTTTTTGAACGGGCCTTTGTAAGGATACTTTTCAAGTGTTACCAGTTTTGGACAAAATCCTCTAGTCCAGCCGTTCGTTGGAAACAGAATAATATAGTATCCTGCTGAATGTACACTGTTCGATCTATCATTCTTTGTATATAAAGGTAATTTACGAGTTACGTCATACATTTCATTTGTAGGTAAACTTACACACGGATAATCAAATAGATAATAAGTATTGCCTTTTTGAATTATATTTTTACCAGCAGGTACATCGATTGGTTCTTTAAAACAATCTTCTCCCCAAGTAGTAACAATATCTTCTAGTGATAATGTTGAAGGTCTTTCTGCTTTGTTTTTGTAAACAACATAATTTTTACCTTCTTTGTTTACAGTACCAACTTTGTGACCATTTTCTTCTAAGATCCAAAAGTTATTTTTTACAATAGTTTTAAGTTTAATTGACATTATTGCTCCTATATCCTGATTGTAAAAATTCAGCATAACTTGTAATGTTATCACTGATTTTCTTTAAGTCATACTTTCCACAAAATTTAAGGAACTTTGCTCCTACCATAGGAAAGTTTTTAGGTTCGATAGTATCTATAGTTTCATCGATAAATTCTTTTATTTCTACAGGTTGTTCAGTAAGATCAATTAGTACACGATTACGTTCATAATCATCTAGTACACGATGTTCTTTTTCATTATGATCAACCCAACGTTGTAGCATCAAATTATTCCAATTGAAGCCTTTACGATCTTTGTCTTCAAATGCTTCTAACAAACCAACTTTGTTTTTTGTGCCTTTTTTACGAACACCTGGATAAGCACTAAACACGTTATCAGAACTATCACCCCTCATACATTTTTCAAAAAGTATCCATTTAGGGTCAGGTATTGCTTTAGGTTCTTTTGTTTTCTTGTCTATAACAGGTTTCATATGATCATCAAATATACCTTCAATAGTGTGTAATTCATTTGTAATACCATTGTACTGACGTACATTGTTATCTAATAGTTGATGAAAGTCAGTGTCACTACTAATAATGTAATGTTCATCATCTGGATGTTTATCTATAAATCTAGCAATAAGATCATCTGCTTCTGCTATCTCGTTTCTTAACACTGTACAATTACTTTGCTCTTTTAAGAAAGTTGTAAGTTCATCAAATGTTTCCCAAAATACTTTATCCTCTTCTTGTTCTTTTTCAGTAAGGGCCTGCCTTGCTACAACACGATTCTTTTTGTAAGGTTCATAAAAGTCCTTACGCCAACTACGACCTTCTAAACAGAATACAACATGATCTGCTTGGAACTTACGGAATACTTTATTCACACTATTCATTGTGATGTGAATACTCAATCCAACTTTTTCATTTAGATCAGCACCACGGAAGGCAACGTGCCTAGCACGAAAGAATGTGTTAGCAGTGTCAACAATTAGATATTTCATTTTTTACCTCTTACTTTTATAATATATTATAACATCTTATCTAGTTCTGTCAACTTCTTATTCATATGTCTCATAAATTCAAAGTGTTGTTCCTTGGTATAATATCCATTCCATCTTGGAGGGATATTCATTCCTTCAAAGAAACCATTTTGATGAGATCCCCAAAACCAATAAGTATTTGGCTCTTTGTCGATTGGACAATCCCATCTTTTGAAAAGCATTTCAATCTCTTTTTGAACTAATATATCTTCAGTTCCATAGAATAAAAACTTGTCATTTGGGTGTCCTTTAATACATTCTAGTATTTTTTTGAAGTGTGATTCTAAATGATTATATCTTTGGTCGCCTGTTTCTACTTGTATTTTGTTACAGAACGTGGTATAATTTTCTTGTTCTTGCTCTAGCCAGTCATCAATTGACTTCATGTGTATCTCGTTTTCTGGATGGAATAATCCTGGCTGGAATTGGAAGTTTGTTACTTTATAAGAATATTCGTAAAACCTTTGGTCATTATGATCTTCATATGTTTGATCTTTTGGTTTTACTCCTCCTGAAGTTAAAGCATTTATTATAATTTGTTTGCCTTTTTCTTTATCAAAATCAGTGCCGTCCATTCGACACTCCTCACCCCAGAAAGAATATATTTCAGACCATTGATAATATTTTGTATTACCCCAAGACCCATATATTGGAAATATACGTCTAGTCCATTTTGGCATTCCTATAAAGTGAAATTTTTGATCAGCAGGAAACATTTCAGCACTGTTAATTACACCTTGGAATATTGATTCCAAACATGAATCATGTCGGCAAAAGTTTTTGCTTCTAGCATTAAACATTTCTGCTAGTCTACTTACCCAACTGTATTGTGAATCTGTAGGGTGTGGGAACCGTTCAAGTCCTACCCAAGCACCATCTTCATCTGCCGTTAAATAATTTGTAACTGAGCCAACGCCACCGGCTATACCGTCACCGTGATTGAAAAAGAACACTACTTAACCTCTGTACGATTTTTATCTATTTTTGTTTTTTCTACGAATCTATTCTCAGGATCTGATTGATAATTTTCCCAAGTCTCTAAGGCAACATTTTTACAGACACTTTGAAACCAATTGTCTACAACGTCTTCATCTGTTTTGCCAGGAAATCCTTCTTTCCTTAATTGGTTTACAAAATGTATATTCCAATCAAGTTCAAAAGCGCCTTGACTTGGATTCTGTTTATCTAAGTCAAAACCTACTACATTAACCCAAGGTTGACCTTTGTCTGTAGCAATTTGTTTGTCCGTTTTGGTTTTATCTTCTTTATTAGATCTGGAGAATAACTTTTTAAAAGGGTTATCCATACTATCTCCTATACTTATTTATGTTAAATTTGACCAGCATCTCTCATCTTTTTTACCATTTCTGGTTCTTTATTCTTATTAGGGTACAGATCTTTTTCATTAAGTTCTGTTACTTGATCTTCTTCTACAGGCTTCTTAATTTTATTAAGCCTTGCTATAAGCAATTCTATTAAGTTAAACGTTACTAAAAATGTAAACACTAGAATACATATAAAAAGTAAAAAGACTGTATGTAAAACGTTTACACTTATTTCAACAAGTCTTTTTAAAGTAGGTTTTTTGCTGAACTCTAATGCCTTTTCTTCAGCACTGAACCAAATGTCTTTAAAATTAATCATGTTCCTATAGCATTACCAAATAGATACACATGAACTCTCGCCGCCACGTTGTATCCTCTTTTAAAAGCCTTTTCTGCCACTTTGCCAGCAGTTGCCGTTTGTTCTTCTGATCTTGCTCCTGTAGGCATTATCCATACTGGCCAATCAACACCAACATCTCTAAATTTTTCTACAACAGTTTCCATTTCTTCCCATTCTCTATCTTGAGCACCTACAACAAACTTTAATTGTCCTTTTGGAGATGCTTTCATGTAATCTGATACAATGTCTGGCCTAATTGCTTTCTCTGACTTTTCACCTGATACTGTAAAAAGTTTAGGACTACAAGAAAAGAATACTTCTTCGTCAATTGAACTCGCCCAGTCAATAAATGGTTCTCTTAATTTTTGTGTACCGTTAGTTTCAAACGTCATTGAACTAGGTAAGTTATTTTGTCTTTTAAGTTCATTATAAATTCCAACACTTGCTGTTTGTCCTGTCGCCATCAAAGGTTCACCACCCGTAAAACATAGGTGTTGTTTCATCTTACTTACAGGATGTAGAAACAGTCCTTCTGGATTGCTATCACTTTTCATTATGTTGATAATCTTGTGTGCCATAGCAGTAGGAGTCTCTTGACCCATTAAGTCTTTAAACTTTTTTGCCCATGTATAAGAACTATCACAACCTTTATCCCATACAGGCAAGTCTTCAACTCGCTTTACAGTACTAACATCAAAGTCTTCAAATGGCAATTCATATGTATCAGGATTAGTTGGATCTACTTGTCCAAATCCGTTACATTGTAAATTACACAAGAAGAATCTAATCCAAGCAGTAGGAACACCAGTGTAATGTCCTTCACCTTGTATACTGTGAAATATTTCTGAATAGTAAAATTTTTTTTCTACTGTCTTACTAAAATCATGTTGAGCGAAGTCCGCCATTATTAAGTTTGCCTTTGTTCTACTATTTTATCAGCAAGTCCATAAGCAACCGCTTCTTCGGCTGTCATAAAGTTATCTCTGTCCATATCTTTGCTTAATGTATCAAAATCTTTACCCGTTGTTTTTACATAAATGTCTGTCAATACTTTTTTCCAACGTAATAATTCATTTGCTCTAATTTCTACGTCAGTTGCTTGACCACTAGCACCACCTAAAGGTTGGTGTATCATATGTCTTGAATTAGGAAGTATAAAACGTTTTCCTTTTGTACCTGCCGAAGCAAGAAGTGATCCCATAGAACAAGCCTGACCCATTACCACAGTAGATACATCACATTTAATAAAGTTCATAGTATCGTAAATACTCATTCCTGCCGTTACACTTCCACCAGGTGAATTAATATATAAAGTTATATCTGTATCTGGTGATTGACTTTCTAAAAATAAAAGTTGGGCGGTAATTATATTTGCCATATTTTCTTCTACGACACCACTTAACATCACGATTCTATCTTTCATCAAACGTGAGTAGATATCATAACTTCTTTCACCTTTTGATGTTTGTTCAATTACTATTGGAATTAAAGCCATTAATTTAAAGCCACCCTTTCTTCTGATTGTTCAGCAACCGGTTGTTCAGCAATCTTTAAGTCTTCTACTATAGCACTATTGGCGCCATGTTCAAATACTTCTACAGATTTTAACTTTACTCTACCACCAGTTTGTTCTTTTACTTGTGGAGCCACAAAGTTGTAAACGTGTTCAGCAAACTTCTCACATCCAACTCCATTCATTTCAACAACCTTAGCAAGTCCTTTATCGCCAAGTTCAGTTAAATTTAGCAATTCAGGATCTTTTACGTCTACTGCCAGTGTATGATCAAAGTTTTCTTCTAACCATGCTTTGATCCATTTACAGTTACCAAAATCGTAAACCCAATTACGTTCATCTAGTTCCTGTGCTTCGAATACAAATTTAAAACCTAAACTGTATCCATGTAGTAAATTACAATGACTGTCGGCACTCCATTGCCTAAAGGCACATGAAAAACCTCTGTCATTACCATATGTTTTTGTACTTTGATAAGCCATTTATTTTACCTCTCTTTTAGAGGGGGCAGAATATTTAAAGACGGATGATCCCTTGTAGACGTCTAATATCATACAACAATTATAACAAATTGTATTGGGATTGTCAACATATTTATTCATCAACTTCCTCTATGTTTGAAACTTTGTCAAAAGGTACAACACGTTTGACAAAGACCTTTTCATTGTCCTGTACTTCATACATTTTTCGTTTGGAATCTTGGGATACCAACGTACCCTTTCTTTCCAATTCTACATATCCTTGAACTGGCAAGTCAGCCAAACTGTACATACCACCAAGTCTACCATATTCATCAACAGGCCAATCTGCTTTATACTTACAAGTGTAAGTTTTAAATTCTTTACCCATCATACTCTCCTATAGATGTGTTCTCCCAAGGATATACTAACCATACATCCTTTTCTGCTTTATTGACTGTATGAGCATAATACTTCACAAGTCCAAAGTCACTAGAATAGTTTTCTACCAGTGTAGCAAATCTTACATTGTAACCAAATGTTCGATCCCAATCTTCTTTGCTAGATGGTACAGACTTTTTCCAATCTTCCATCAACCAATTAAATGTGTTTCCAGTGTCATTAATATCATCAACAATTAAGATGCTTTTTCCTTCAAAGGCATCTTGTGCCATCCAAGTATTAGATTCACTATATTGTCCATTATCTCTCAAATTAATTTTAAGTGCCTCTCCACGTATATTCATCATATGGCTCATAATTGTAGCAGGAATATTTCCACCTCGTGTAATACCAACAATGTATTCAGGTCTCCAATGTTCATCGTTGTTAATGTCTAAAACGATTTTAGTACACATCTCATCTATGTTCTGCCAACTGAAGTAATGCTTATCTACATTTTCTGATAATGTTGAAGAGTTAACATAATATTGTAATGACTTTTTATTACCCATCTTTTTCCTCCATTGGTAAAATTTGATATTCTTGATTATTTTTTCCTGAATATTTTACTTTAAGGTATCCGCCTTTCCTAAGACTTTCTATAGTTTCACCTATAATTGTTACTACCTTTCTATTGCCCCATTTATATCCTAAGTAAGTTCCTAAAACATAAACTACAAATAACCAACTACTTGTATACCAATCAATCATTATCTTCCTTTCTTAAAATACAAATTTGAAACCAGCATTAGCACTCCACTGATCACCAGTAGCAGTGTCTAATCTTTGTTCAACACCTATTGTAGCACTAAAGTCGCCTTGTGTAAAACTAGCACCTAGTCCTATATCAGTTTCAGTTTTACCTACTTGATTCCATTCTGTGTTTGTGTAATTTACAGTATTACCGTCTCTACTTGTAGGAGCAGTAATGTTCATACTACCATCTATTACTCTTACAGGTTGTGCCAAGTATCCGTTAATTGACCAACTGTCTGTAATCTTATTACTAGCACCAACGTTCCAACCTACACTAACCAAATCATCGCTTGATGTAATTAAAGAGTTGCTAGTTGTATTAACGTCTGTATATCCCATGCTCAAATTAGCAGTAAAGATTGTATTATTGTTTACAATATATTTGTTCTGTTTTTGTACAAATAAGGTCTGTGTAGTACCAATATCAAACATACCATCAAAGTATTGTCCTAGATATTGTCCTTCCTCGTTAAGCATACCTACTGTTGTACCGTCTACAGTAACCGCTATGTTTTTACCTTCGTCTGTGTGTAGGGCAAAATCATTTGTACCAGCAGTTTTCATATTACCATATGTTTTGTAATCATGGAAAGCAGTGTCTACTAGTATACTTGCTTCAGCAACAGGTACTAACCATTCTCTATTGTAAACAGATTCTGTTTCTACAATCAAAGCACTAATTGAACTAGGCATTGTGTTTGTACCAGCAGTGTAACCTGAACTACTAATAGTTGATCCATTTGTTCTACCATCTGTAGGAATACCTGTAGCACCAACTGGCAGTGTCGCGGCATTTAAATCTAATCTACCATGTCCGTCTTCTGCTATACTATAACCTTCGTATGTACTATCAGCAGTTTGTAAAAGTAAGTCTACCAAATGTTCACCTTTCATGTGTGGCCACATTTGATGTATAACGGCAATCGAACCAGTTACCATTGGAGCCGACATACTAGATCCTGACATCCAAGTATAACTATCCGAATCACCTTTGCTGGCCGAGTATGCTACACCAGGTGCTCTAATAAAGAAGTCACTTACACTGTAACTGTTTTGACAAACATCATTTACAACATCATAACATATTGTACCTGCTTTGTTACCAAAATTAGATCCAGTGCCGGCGTTATAAGCACCAACTACAATCATTCTACCATCTAATTTTAAGTTGCCATTTTCATCTACTTCAGGAGCAAGTGAACCAGGTTGTGCCGCGAACGGTAAACCTTGGTTACCAGCACTGTTAACAATTACCATTTCGTTACCAGCCAAGTACTGTCCCCAAGTACTAGATGTATCAACGGCATTACCATATCCACTTTGTAACCAAATACTAGGTGTACTACTTTCAATATTGTTTCTTATATAAGTTTCATTAAGTTTGTAGATCCCTTTGTCAGCATCTATAAGAGTGTACATAGTACCACCTGATGTACTAACTCTATAATCATAATTGTAATTTTGAGAAATGTTTACAACGTCAACTTCATTACTTGCTAACCATTCTAAAGCACCTTCCCAATAACCACCACCGTAACCACTGTGTGTATTTTTAGCAATATAAAGATCAGAATCAAAAGCAACACCAACCATACCATTGCCATCTCTGTTAGCACCAATAGTACCAGCAACGTGTGATCCATGTCCATGAGCATCTTCAATACCCATTCCTGTAAAGTCTTTTGTATCTGCTATAGAGTTTGTAAACTCCTGGTGATCCATATTAATACCACTATCAATAACACCAACTTTACTACCTTCACCAGTCCAACCTCTAGACCAAGCATAGTTAGAACCTATACTTACATGGTTCTGTGAATAGTTTGTTCCTGTAGTTGCTGAATAACCATAGTAGAATTCTTGTGTTAAGAAATCATCTGGATTACTACTAAGGCCTGTAGTCTTTGTACCTAAGTTTGAGTCTGTGTCAGTGTATGGTATATTTGTTGTATTTTCGTTCGAATCATTTGAATCCGAATTGCTATCGTTTCCGGAGTCACTATCATTTCCGTTTCCTGAATCCCCATTAGATTCATTTTCCGACGAATCGTTGCCATCTTGATTGGAATCGGAATTTCCGTTATCTGTGTTGGAGTCTCCGTCTGTCGAGCCGTCATCTTCTGAGTTTCCATCATTGCCAGTTTCGCTTTCAGATCCACTGTCACTCCCTTCGTCAGTATTTACCTGCTCCCTACTTACCTCAACAGGATTACTAACGGCAGTTATCTCTTCTTGAACGGCACCAGTTACAGTATTAGTAACAGTAGGTTCACCGGCAAAAGTTTGAACTGAATCATCACTATAGGTTTTGATAGTATCTGTCCTACTATATGAAATAGTATCAGTCCTCCAACTATTATAAGTTTCAGTAACTTGGTAACCAACTGTGTATGTGTTACCGTTTTCTGTTACAGTTTCATAAGAGATATCTTTTGCTCTAGTACCATCTGTAGTAATTACTACCTTAGAGTCTTCTGTATATGTAACTGTATTAAATTCTGTACTAACAAGAGTAGGTGTACTGTTTTCTGCCTCTTCAGTTTTTTGTTCAAACTTGGCTTGTACATCATTCTCGTAATATGTTTGTTGAGTAGAAATTTTTTCGTTGAAAGCATTGTCATTCAACAACCACTGATATTGATCAGTTTCAAAAGTCTGTCCATCACCATGCTTGTTAATAAAAGTTTTCAAATCTTTAACAACAACCATGTATGCCTTGTACTCAGCATACTCTTTTTTAAAGTTGCTATCACCATTTACTAATGTAACAAGGTTCGCTTCAACTATTGTATGAACACTTTCCTCTAGAGTAATAAGAGTTTCAATAGTAGGTAAGAATGCTTTAAGAGCCGTTTGGTCACCTGTAGTTAAGTATGCCGAATAGGCAATAGTTGCCTGCTTGTCCATACCACTTAAAGTAACACCCATGCTTTCCATTTTAGATAACATAGAAGAAAGTTCGCTTGAACTTGTCCATTGTGATTGTGAGGTTCCTTTAGTACTTAAAAGGTTTGTACTAATTGTAGTTGAAACAGCCGTAATACTTTCGCCAACTTGACTAGGTGATCCGCCACCTCCACCGCCACAAGCGGTTAGAGCCAACATTGTACTAGAAAGTAGAATTGCTTTTGTTGTTTTACCAAACATTAACGCCTCCTTTATTTAGAGTTAGAAAAAAGAATAGCACCACCAGTGACCATCATAAAAAGTCCAATACTAGCGATTTTCAACATTTCACCTAGTGTGTTAGCAGTTTCTACACACTTACCATCACAGTCGTTAGCAGATCCAGAGATCATTACAATACCGACAATAATTAAGATAGTTGCTATTGTGTTAAACAAGTTATTCATAGTTTTTTGCTCCTTTTTTTAACTTTAATATACTATTATAATAGCATATTATACAGATCTGTCAACCATAAAATACCAGAAAAATGGCCTAAATAAGTCGCTAAAAATGGAAGGTTTTTGGCAGAAGTACAAGGAATCGAACCTCAATCTACGGTTTTGGAGACCGTCGTGTTACCATTACACCATACTCCCATTGGTGGTCCCGGGGGGATTCGAACCCCCATCGCTCTCTAATCTGGAGACTTTGCCGAGTATAAGCCGGGTGTTTTACCATTAAACTACAGGACCTTATTATTCTAACTTTCAGTATAGGCTTTGATGTGGGGAGATCTTTTTGCTTTGACTTCTTCAGAT